>Ga0070707_100000317_pt1 | contig 47396 bp, 45 predicted proteins | sample KBSK5502metaG_FD_65468 | JGI IMG/M metagenome (GOLD analysis project Ga0070707, IMG submission 65468) | Corn, switchgrass and miscanthus rhizosphere microbial communities from Kellogg Biological Station, Michigan, USA - KBS K5-50-2 metaG | ecosystem: Host-associated > Plants > Roots >... | reverse complement strand
CGGCACAGCGTGACAATCCTTTATACGGCGCCGACCGCTATTCGCGCATTCATGAAGTGGGGCGACGAGTGGCCGGCGAAGCACGACCTCTCACGCCTTCGTCTGCTCGGCTCAGTCGGTGAGCCGATAAATCCGGAAGCGTGGATGTGGTACCGCGAGCACATCGGTGGAGACCGTTGCCCGATCGTGGATACCTGGTGGCAGACGGAGACTGGCGCGATTGTGATTTCACCACTGCCCGGCATCACCGCCACCAAACCTGGCAGCGCCACGAAAGCTCTCCCGGGCTACAGCGCCGATTTGCTCGATTCGGCGGCCCAGCGGATCGACGTCGGTGGAGGTCTGCTCGCCATCACCAAACCGTGGCCGGCCATGCTGCGCACGATCTGGGGGGACGACGAGCGTTACGTCCAAACCTATTTCACGAAATGGCCCGGTCGTCCCGATCTGTACTTTCCTGGCGACGGGGCCAAGCGTGACGACGATGGATATTTCTGGATCCTTGGCCGCGTCGACGATGTGCTCAACGTCGCCGGACACCGCATCGGCACCATGGAAGTGGAGTCGGCGCTCGTCGAGCATCCGGCGGTCGCGGAAGCAGCGGTTGTCGGCAAAACCCACGAGCTGAAAGGACAGGCGCTGGCGTGTTTCGTCACGCTGCGAGACGGTCGCGCACCGAGTCCGGAATTGCGTGACGAGCTGCGCGAATTCGTCGCAAAAAAGATCGGCGCGCTGGCGCGTCCGGACGACATTTTGTTCTCCGCTGATCTGCCAAAAACGCGCTCCGGAAAAATCATGCGGCGACTGTTGCGCGACATCGCCGAAGGACGCGCTCTTGGTGACACGACGACGCTCGCGGATCCGAACGTCGTCGCGAGTCTCAAGGTCCAGTACGAGGACAAGGAGGGCTGATTTTCTATCAGCCCAATATCCAAAGGACTAGCTGGTTCATCCCTTTTGCCGGCAAAGCGTTAGGTTAAAAAACCGAACAAAGGCCGACGCATTTTGGTGCAGGCCCGAATGTCTAAAATCTTTCCTTGACGCGTCAGGGATTTCTTGGATTGAGGCCCTGCTGCAGCCCTTAACTCTCCCACAAGAAAAGACAGGATTTTATGCGCGCATCAGCGCGAAAAATCAACCCATCTCTCTCCAGAAAACGGGTGAAAACTCGTTGCAGGAGTGGGTCCGTTTTCGTCTTATAGGTGCACGACACAACCGCTTTGAACGGACCGGTTTTCAGCTGTGGCTAGTGACCGGCACCATCAAAATTCTCGGAGAGAAAACAAACATGAATGCGACCCGTTCCCTGTTGGCCGCGATGGTGCTTGCAACAGCCATCGGCGCGAGCCAGGCCAACGCGCAGTGCAGCGGCAACGCTGGCAGCTGCAACACTACCAACACTGCCTCGGTCACCGTTGGCGCGCTGGTCAAGCTCGGCATGAGCTCGGCCACCACGTCGTTGACGAATCCGACGGCTGACGACGTCGACGCCGGCAACGTCATCGCCGACGCCGGCCCGAGCTTTACGATCAAGGCGAACAGAAGCTGGACGCTGAAGATCAAGTCACAGAACGCCACGAACTGGACGTACGTGGGCAGCAACTCCGGTGTGAAGCCGATCGGCGATCTTGCCTGGTCGACTGCTTCTGGTGGAACCTTCACCGCGATCACCGGCTCCGACGCGACCTTTGCTTCTGGCGCGAGCGCGAGCAACGGCACAGCAGCCCAGGCGTTCTTCCGCACCAGCTGGTTGAGCGACTTCACGAGCGCAAGCAATGCTCCTGGTACTTATAGCTTGCCGATCGTGTTCACCCTCACCGCTCCGTAACTGATGCAACATTCTGGCTCTCGCTCGCCCGACAGGGCGAGCGCAGAGCGCAGAGGGCGAGTACGGGGTGCCGTGCTCGCCCTCTGCGCTGTAGGGGGGATAGTGATCTCGCAGCGAGCGTCAGCGCAGCTGCTTGTAGATCCGCTCGAAGTGACGATCCTTGCCGCGGGTACCAATCGCATGTCCTCGAGCTTCTCGCTTACGAATACTTCCGACAATCCGGTTCAGGCGACGATCTCTCGCTCCGACTGGGACCGCGCCGAGAACGGCGACAATCGCTTTCTCGCAGCGGGTTCGAGCGGAATGTCGTGCGGCTCGATGTTGAGCGTCTCACCTCTTTCCGTGCGCATCGAGCCACATGGCTCGCGCGTCGTTCGGCTCGCGGTTCAGACCGGCGCCGCGCTGACGAGAGAGTGCTGGGACATCGTCTTCGTCGAAGAAGTGCCACAGCGCACGACTTCCAAAGGCAATTCGCTCCAGTACATCTTCCGCACCGGCGTGAAGGTTTACGTTGCGCCGCCGGGCCTAGCCCGCGACGGCGCGGTTGAAGACATGGCTGTCGTCGATGCTCCAATTGCGAAGCCTGCATCTTCGACATCCGGGCAGAAGCCGGCCGCCAAGCACCAGATCGCGATTCGCTTTCACAACACCGGCGCCATGAATCTCGCCGCCAAGGGGCGCCTCGAGTTTCGCCGTCTCGACAACACGCTCGCCACCCAGGTGGCAATCGCGGAGTTCCCGACGCTGCCGGGAGCGATACGCAAAGTTCTCGTCGACGTGCCCGGTGATCTCGCTGCTGGTGATTACGTCGTGCTCGCGCTAATCGATTTTGGGGGCGCCGAGCTCGTTGCCGGCCAGATCGATTACCAGGCCAAATAACGATCGATGCGCGCGGTTCAGCGGAAGCTCCGTGGCGTTAGCACCGGTGCGGCTGTCTTGCTCGCCATGGTGTTCGTCGCATCTCCGCTGGCAGCACAGAAAACCAATCTTACGCTCAGCGGCGGGACGATCACCTTCCCGGCGCCAACCGCCGCCGATTATATCGCCGGATTCGTCAATTCGACGACGGGCGTCACTTTCACCGTCGGCGCACAAACCGGGGCGTCGCGCACAACCACAATTGCAATCCGCTCGACTTCCGCGGATCTCGGAAATGGCAAGGTGATTGGCGATCTCCAGTGGCGACGCTCCGATCTCGCGACCTGGAACAGCATCACTCTCACCGATGCCCAGGTCGAGCAGCGTGTGGTGGTCCGAAACGCATTGAACGATCCGTGGAGCAACACGATCTTCTTCCGCATGGTCCTCAACTGGACCAGCGACGCGCCGGCGACATACACGGCGAATTATCAGATCACTCTTTCGCAGACGGTGCCGTGACGATCTCCCGCTGCGCCTCCGCCGCCGCCATGTCACTGGTCGTATTGTGCACTCTCGCTGTTCCGGCGGGAGCGCAGTCGTCGTCGACAGCCGCGCTGCCGAGCTCCTCGTTTTCGGGAAGCTTCGCCGTTGCCGCAAAATCGGACTCGTCTCGCGCGCTCGAGGTCGCGCTACCGCCGGTGAGGGCGACCGGCACTCCGCGCTCGTATCAGGTCGTCTCGATTCCGCTTCCCAATGAGCTGGCGAATTTCTCTGACGTCGAGGTTGTGATCGTCCCGCATGGCGAGTTTACGATCCTCGGTCCACGAACCCGCACACTCGATACGCGCGGCGGCCAGAAGAAACTCGGCGTGACGATCGGAATTCCAGCGAGTGCGCTAGCCGGGCGACTCGTCGCCGCCGATGTGCGCTTCATTGCACCTGGATCGCCGACGCTCGTCGTTCCGATCGAGATCGACGTCAATCTCGTGCGCAAAGTTGCACTGCGGCCGGCTTCGGGTCCGCTCAACGCGCAAGCGGGAAGCGACGTAATCCTCCCCTTCGAGATCGTGAATTCGGGAAATGCAGTCGAGAAAGTGAACACCGAGCTCGAGCTTCCGACTGGTTGGTCGACGCGTGAGATCCACGCGTCTGCGCTGGCGATCGCCCCGGGAGAGACTGTGAAACGACGCCTCAGACTGAAGGTTCCCGCGCTCTCCAGCACTGGGTCATCCTTCGTCCACGTCGCTCTCCTGGTTGGGGAAGACACGCTCGCGGCAGAGACGATGACGATCGAGGTCTTCAACTCCAGCTCCATCGGGCGCCAGTCGGGTCCGCTGATTACGTCAGGCTACTCGCACGCTGTCGACGAGAACGGACGCCCCAATCAGCTCGTCACTTTCACTGCCACCGGCGCGCTTTACGATTCCGTGCGCATCGACGCCCGCGTCTCTCAGGGGTCGGCACTCGGCGGGGCGGCCAGCAATGCCTTCGCGCATCTCGGCAGCTACCAGTCGTCGGCGTCGGTCGTTCTGTCAGCGCCGTCCGGCCAGCTCAGTCTCGGCAACACCGGCACTTCATTTTCTGAGCTTACCGGTCTCTATCCTTACGGGCAGGGTGCGCTGCTGCACATCCAGCATCCCGACTGGAATCTTTTGACCTTTGGCGCGCTCTCCATGCCGCCCGTTGGATCTACCGAGCGGAAGCCGATGCTGGGACTGCGCGCGGAACACCAGCTCGGAGTGGCGCAGCTTTTCACCTCGATTTCGCACCTGGCCGATGCCGGGCCGGCGCCGCGAAAACTGGACGCGTTCGGAATCGGAGCTGCTGTTCCCGCGTTTCTCGGCAGCACTTTCAAGGCGGAGCTCGCTGAGCGGCGATTCCAGGACGGAGACGGCCTCGGCTGGTCGAGCTCGCTGGTAAGAACGGCGGGTGAAAGCAACGAGGAGCTTCGCGTAACCCACGCACCAGGCGGCAGCGATGCATACGCGCGCGCCACCAATGAGCTGGTAGCAAACGCATCGGAGCAACTCTTCTCACGCGCCTCAATCAGCGGCAGCGCGTGGCGGACCACTGACGCAACGTCCGTATTCAGCGGCCTGAGATCGAACGGATTCTCTCTCCGCCCGCAGTACAGAGTTTATGGCACAACGACGGTCGCGCTCGAGGGCAGGTCTTACCTCTTTGAGGCTACCTCGCGCCCGACGGCGTCTGGAAATGCCGGTGCGTTCGGCAGTCGCGAGCAGCAGCTCGGTTTCAGCGTCAGCACTTACCTCCGCCAGTATTACCTCAATAGCGCCGCCTACCTCGGGAACGTGACCCGCACGGTGACCCCAGTCGGACAAAACACCATTTCGGATCGGACACCGAGGAATTACTGGACGACCAATGCCGGCTGGGCAGGCGTGGCGGGCGCACTCGAGTTGCAGACGCGCATCGAGCAGACCCGAGACAGAGGTGGCTTCGTCAATCAGCAGAGCGTGTTCGGCATCCATGGGGAGCAGGTCGTTATCCCCTGGCTCGGCGGAATTCGTGGCGAGGGCGAGTTACAGCGCGTGAATGGCTTTGGCGACGAGAAGTCGTCGATCATTCGCGCCGGGCTGTCGGTGCCGATCCTGAGCGGGCTCGCTCTCAAGGTAGATGCAGAGCGCAATTCGATCTTCCACTCCGTGAGTGGAAAGGTGCCCTGGGTGCTCGGCATTCGCTTCGAGCATGCTATAACGGTGCCGATGCTGCGCACGCCGGGCACATCGGGCTACGTCTATGAAGACCTTAACGGAAACCAGCGCCGCGATGAAGGCGAACCGGGAGTCGCAGGTGCGATCGTCAGACGTGGTGGCGAGACTGCCGTCGCTGACGAGACCGGAAAGTATCGCCTGGGCGGCGACGCCAGACTGCCGGTCAGCATCGATGAAGCGTCGCTGCCAGACGGCTGGTCGGCAAATGGCTCGAGCGCCGGCGATCTCGGCGTTTCACTCTCCACCAGCGCGGAAGTGGAGCTGGTTGTTGCGCCACGCTCGGGGATCTCCGCAGTCCAGGTCGATCTGAGCAAGGCACACGTTATCGCGCGCGACAGCGCCGGCCGTGAGTGGGGCGCGATCATGACTGGGCCGACGACTGCCACATTCCAGTCGCTTCCGGTGGGAACGTACACTCTCGAGTTCGATTTATCCGAGCTGAGCGAGCCACTCGTTCCACGCGCGCCGATCCCGCAGCTTATCGTCACCGGCAAGGACTCCAAGTCGATCGCGATCACACTGGATCCGCGACCGATTCGCATGTGGAATGGCGGAACGAAGAGTGGCGCGCAGAGTAACGACACGCCGTCCAGCAGTACTCCGAAGACGAGCAGGTTATGAAACACGTTCTCTCGACGCCGCTGCGTTTGATGACATGCTCGCTGACGCTGGTTGGCGCGGCGCTGGTTTCGGGATGCCTGAAATCGACCGAGCCCCAGCCATCGACGTTGCAGCTCAACGGATCGTGGAATTACACTGGAATCCAGACGGGACCGGTGCGCGAAGCTCTCTCGGGGACCCTCACGATCTCTCGCGAATCGGGCAGCAGTTTTCAGGGGCGCCTCGACCTCGTCGCCGTCAATTCGCAAACCGGACAAAGCAGAGTACTCGGCGGGCCCGTCAGCGGGTCTGAGAGCGGCGGCGATGTCATCGATTTTGATGCCGATGTGGAAACGAATCCGCGTCGTCACGTCGGTCAGATCGTCGCTGACACCGTTTCCGGCACCTGGGTAGGATCGGCTACCGACGGAACGATGACCTCGGGAACATTTAGAGTCGAGCGGGTGAGCCAATGAGGCGCATTCTGAGCGGGGCCATCGCAATTATCGTGTGTACTGTTGGTTCGCCGCGGGTGTCGCTGGCGCAGTGCACCGCGAACGGCGCGCCTGCCAACTGCGGCGTGCCGGGAAGTGTCTCAATGACTGCGGGACGCGTCGTGCGCCTGCAGATGAGTGCCGGCTCGACCCCTCTAACCGCGCCAACGACATCGGATTTCGACGCTGGATTCAATTCTACGACCGGCCCCACTTTTACGGTGAGCGCCAATGCAGCGTGGACGCTCCACATCCGGGCTGCCTCGGCGGTGTGGACGGCGACCAACACATCGCCGGGTGCTCCCGCGCGGGCGAACAAACCTGCCACGGATCTCCAATGGAGCCTGGCATCGGGCGGAGGTTTTGCGGCGCTGACAACCACCGACGCCAATCTCATCAGCGGGACCGCTACAGTGAGTAGCGCGGCAACTCTCTACTTCCAGACTCTGTACAACTGGACCCTCGACACACCGGGTAACTACAGCCTGTCCATAGTGTTGACGCTGACATCTCCTTAACGAGTTCCGACGGCCGTACATGGAGCTTCGCAAGGCCTATCCTGTGGTACGCTCCGTGCCTAAAATGCAAAGAAATCCACTGACGGACGGATTCAATGGCCCTTCGCAATCTATTTCCTGAATCGATCTTCGGCCGCAAGCTCAATCCCAACGCCGAGCGCCGGCTGCGGCTGTCGCAGGCGAGGGCCGAGGAGACGATCATTCGTGGTCACGTCGACAATGCCCTCATGTTTGTCGACACTTTGGCAGAGGATCTCTCGTTCGATCGCGCGATCGACACCTACATTCGCGTGATGGGGATACCGGAGCCGCTTGCCAGCACGGTTGCGACGCGGGCGCTCGTGCATCTTGGGCGGGATCTGGTGCCGTTCAGGCGGCGCATGCAGCGAGAGGGAGAGGACATCGCTGCGGAGAACAAGCCTCGTTTGAGGCTGGACGAGGCGTCGCGAGCCGGAGACATCAAGAGAGCGTAGATCGCGACTGCGCGTTTGCGCTCAGGCGATAAGACAACTGCCTGCCAGGCGCGTGTTTTTGGCTGTCGACGCGACTATGTCCCTACCTCACCGTCGACGACGCGAAAATCACGCAAATCGGCGACGCTCACCAGAAGAATCAGCGTCACAATAACTGCCGACGTCACGCACCAAATGCATATCGCGTGTATGACCGCCAGCTCCAGGTAGGTCAGCCAGGCCGAGAATAGGACCCCGACCAGGGTCTCGGCGACGAGCACTATCGAAATGACCCGCTCGTTCTCGAAGCGCGGAAACGTCCCGATCAACGCGATCGCGAACACGTCGAGGTAGAACAACAGCCCCCACGCCGCGACCGGGAGTCCGAGGAATCGCGACCACTTGCTCGTGTTGACCGTTTCGCACGAGCCGAAGCTGCAGCTCAGCTCGCCGATGACGCCGATCTTGTAGAGAGTGAGGTACAGGCTGATGAAGATCCCGGCCAGCGCGAGCGCGGCCACGATCATCCGCTTCGTCACTTACTTCTTCTTCGCTGGTGTCTTGGAAGCGCTGTTGGCTGCCGGCGTGGCTGTCCTGGCCAAAGAGTCCACCAGCGCTTTCAACTCATCGTACGTGCGCATGCCGGGATAGAGCTTGTTTCCGATTACGAACGTGGGGGTCGAATTCACTCCGTGGCGCAGCCCGTCGGCGAGATTCGCATCGATGCGCTTCTGGTATTTGCGGGCATCGTAGCACGCCTCCCACTTGGCCACATCCAAGCCGATTTCGCCGGCGTAGCGCTTGAAGAAAGGTTTTGGCTGCTCCGTTGCCTCACCGTTCCACTCCGTCTGCCCCTGGAAGATGCGGTCGTGCATCGGCCAGAATTTGCCCTGCTCGTCGGCGCAGGCGGCGGCGTTCGACGCCGCGAGGGTGTTTCGATGCTGGTTGAGCGGAAAATCGTAGTAGGTGAGGTTGGCGAGCCCGGCGTTGATGATGCGCGAACGAACATCCGGCTCCGTGACGGTCGCCCAGCCACCGCACGACGGGCACTCAAAATCCGCGTACTCGCTGATCTTTACGGGGGCATCGACTTTGCCTATCAGGTAACCCTGCGGCGGGCCGGCGTTGGTCGTATCAGCAATGTCGCGGACGCTTTGAGCCGGACGCGACTTGGGCTTGCTGGCCACGTAACCGAGTGCAGCAATCCCAACCAGCACGATGAGTCCAAGGATCCAGGAGAAAGCCTTCGGCCGATTTGATGAACGGGAGTCCCTCACCACGTTGCGAGGGGGTACGTTCCTGTCTCTCGGTCGATCATTGTTGGCAGGCATCTTTCGTAGTTGATTGCGTGTTCGTAGTGCGTGGAACGTCGTGACGCGAAAGCTAAGAGAGGGGTATCGAGATGCAAGCTGATCTCCTGAGAGCTCCGGTCGGACCAGGAGCGATACACGTCGAGAGATACGGACACGGCGGCACGGCCGTCATTCTCCTGCACGGATTCGGGACGTGCAATTTTCTCTGGCGAGCAATCGCGCCGTCGATCACCTCAGCCGGCCACACTGCTTATTCGGTGGATTTGCTCGGTCACGGCCAGTCGGACCGGCCTCTCGACGCCGATTTCGGCATTGCCGCGCAGGCCGAGTATATCGACGCAGCCATGACAGTACTGCGCGTTTCGCGCGCGGTCGTGGTAGGCGTCGACATCGGCGGGGACGTGGCCATGAAGCTCGCTGCCAATCGTCCCGATCGCGTCGAGAAACTCGTGCTGATCAACACGCCCGCCTACGAAGAGCTTCCGGCAAAGGACATCACCCAGATGCAGCGACGGACGGCGCGATTTGCGTTCAGCCTGACACGCGGGGTGATGGGCGCGGCTCCTCTCCTGGAGGGCGTGCTGCGGGGGAGCGTCGCTGACCAGGAGCATATGCCGATGAAGCTCATTGCCCGCTATCTGGCGCCGTTCGTCGGCAAGGACGGAGCAAAGCATCTTCTGACGCTGGCGAGCGCGATCCACAGAGCTGATCTGGACGAGGAAGAGTACGCCGAGATCAAGGCTCCGACGCTGATCATCTGGGGCGACGAAGACAAGTGGGTGGATCAGAAGCTCGCCGACAGGCTCGTCAACGCAATTCCGGACGCGCGGTTGGTGAGACTCGCCGGAGTCGCCAGGCTCGTGCCCGAGGAAAACCCTGAGCATCTCTCCGAATTGCTGCTCGATTTCATCAAGAGACGCGCTGCGGCATGAACCTTTCTCCTATGAAATGGTGTCTAAGAACAGTAGATTCCCAGCACGATTTCATAGACGTTTTTTCACTCCAGCCAAATTGATGAACACCACGAAAACGAGATTTCGAAAGGAGCCGGTCCGGGCGGCAACACCTTTTGATCAGGCACGGGACGAGCTATTTCAGCAGATCATGCGCTGCGGCGTAATTGGTTCGGCGCCCGAGGATCAGAAGGATTGGTTCGACAACACGATGCAATACCTGACAGAGCGCTACTATGAGTTGGCGCCGTCAGAAGTCGAGCAGCTGAGGGTCTTGGGTGAGCGATTTGCCCAGCCACCGAAAGCAAGAAAGGCTGTATAAAAAAAGGCGCCGTCCGGCGCCGTTTTTTTTCAAGGCGGGCCGGCAGGCTTAGCCGTCAGATCAACGCCCGCGGCTCACCGCCTGGCGTTGATTCCTCGTCGAAGGAGGACCCCCACGCGGGCTCCTCCACCCAACCCTAACTCAAACGCCGGCACCCAACCCGACACTTCGCCGAGCGGCAACGGGCCTTCCACGCCGAGGAAGATCAATAGGTAGGCACGCGACCCCCCGTCGAGGTTCGAGCGATATCGGCCGGAGATCCCACCGCCGGCGTACGGCGCCCATCGGCTCTGCCGGAAGGGGTCAAGGCTGAATCGCGAAACAAAATCCGTTCGACCTTCGACTCCGTGGCGACCCGCACCGAGTCCGGTCACCAAGCCCGAGCGGACGTAGATCCCAGCGGGTACCGTGACGCCGAGCCCGGCCTCGACACCGGCGGTTCGCGCGAAAATGCCGTCAAGCCTGCCTTCGGTCTGGAGAGATTGTTGGGGAAGCTGCGCGCGAACGACGGCTGGCACTGCGAAACCCACGATTAGCGAGGCGAGCCAATTGCGACGCGCGACAGTCATCTCGCGCCGTCAGGCGACGCTCGATCGCGCGCGACCCCGCCACAGCGCAATCGAGTAGTCAACGATCGAAGCGGCGGAAACGATGCCGATGGTCATGACCAGGACCTCGGTGAGCTCCGGCAGCACCACGATCGCGACGAGCGTTATCAGTTGGACGACGGTGACGATCTTGCCCAGTAACCTCGCCCTGAAGACCGCCGGACGCAGGGTTGGAATAATTTTGGCGACTAGAAACCCGATCGCGGTGGCAATGTCGCGCGTTAGAAAGACGAAGTACTGTCCGGTGGTCAGCTGTCCTTCAATCAGGTAGGTCGATATCGCTACGAGAACGAAGATGCGATCGGCAAGCGGATCGAGCAGCGCACCGGCACTGCTCTCTGCTCTCTCGTGGCGTGCCAGCCAGCCATCCATGAAGTCTGTGAATCCGGCAACCGCAATCAATGCGATTCTATCCCATGGCTCGGACACCAGCACGAATGCCAGCGCCAACACGACGCGCGACAGCGAAATCGCGTTGGGGAGATTGAACAGTGCACGGCGTGACATGCGAGCGAAAAGTACGACTGCGTATGTGTCGTTGCCAGCGCGACACGGCTGCGCTGCAAACTTGCCAGCGTGTGTGAGCACGTCTAGCTTCGCTCGATGACCTCGCACAGGCTGCTCAGCGCGATTTACCTCGCGCTCTCGGTGGCGATGATCGCATGGGACATCCTGATGGCGGGTCGCATCGCGCAGTTGCGGCGAATACCGCGCGGCTTTCAGGCGATTACAGGCATCGCCGGACTTCTGCTGGTTCCCGCGCTCGTCGTCGCCTACACGGCGCAGTCACTCCTCTACGGTCGTGCCATCTTTCTCGTCGCCTGGCTGTGGCCGTTCACGGCGCTGATGTTCGTCGTTCAGACGGTCTACGCGCTTGGCCGCAGACTTGTAACACCGCTGCTCGGCTTTCCATTGCTCATATACAACTTCGTCATCGCCGTCGTCGCGGTTACGAAGTTCGTGATAATGCTCGGTCATTCGCCAACGGAATTCGAGCTGGCCCTGAACGCTGCACAGGCAAGCATGCTCGGAACTTTCTTCGGCACGGCGGCGCTCTGGAATCCGATCTACATCCAGGTTCCCATCTTTGCACCATCGCTCCCAGCTCGTTGGGGATTCACTCGCCTCGCGCGGGTGGCTCTCGCCGGAGCTGCCATCGCGATGACGGCGATGGTGGTCGTGGAGCTGCCGGGAGCGTTTGCCGGGATCAAGAGCTACGGCGTGCACGACAATGAGAAGCTGCAGGAGCATCCGGAAGGCGATTTCAAAATCGGACTGAAGATCTTTCCGGATTTGCGCAGCGGGCCCCCGCCCGTCGCGATCACGAACGATCTCACGCTCGCCGACACGCTCGACGTCGATGCCATCAGCGTAGTGATCGATCCGGAAGCTGCGCGTGGGGTGGCACTGGATTCACTGGCGCGGTCGATCGAGCAAGCCCGTTCTGACAGCACGATCCTCATAGTCGCGCTCGGCTACCCGAACAAGGGCGAGAAGGAGTTCAAGCAATCGCGAGAGGCTTACACTCTGGCGAGGCTCAAGGACGTCGACCGAATCGCTCGACGATTGAAGCCCGATTATCTGATTCCGGCGACCGATCCGCTCGAGGAGGGAGTGCGCATTCTGGGCGAACAGTCGCCGCAATATTGGATCGATTACTTCACGCGGGCAGCGCGCGTGGCGCACTACATCTATCCGCGCATCAAAGTCAGCGTCCCGATGAGCAGTTACGGCACCCGCGACAGCACTCTGTACGCCTGGGCGGCGCGCCCAGGATCACCGATCGATGCGGTAGGCTTTTCGATGCTGGCCGGGTTCGACGGCGCGCGTTCCCTCGACACGCACATGCGCGTCGCGCAGCGATGGATGCGGCAGTTCCCCAAACCTAAGGAGCACTGGGTCTTCGCCGCCGGCGGCTATCCGATGGTGCACGGGGAGGAAAACCAGAAACGCACGATTTGGGGCGTGCTGGCGTGGGCGACAGCCGAAGTTCCAATCAGGGGTCTCGTCGTCTACGAGGGAGGAGACTACAACTCCGTGCGCGGCCTGCGCGCGGCAGGAGGACGACTCCGCCCCGCCACTGACGCGATTCTGATTGCAGAGAAAGGTCTAAGAGCTAGCGCCCAATGAGTTCGGACTGCGCATTGCGGAGCAACGGCATTGCGGACTGCTGACTAATTGCGGATTGGGAGACCTATTGCGGATTGATGACTCGTCCGAAACACGCAATCCGCACCAGTCCACTAATCCGCAGTTAGTCCCCCAATGCGTAGTTAATCAGCAGTCCGCAATGCACTTGGTCCGCAATGCGCAGTCCCTCAGACAGTCTTGCCTACTCCGCGAACGATCCCCTCGACTCGCTTCTCGGGATCAAAATATTTCCGGGCAACGTCGCGCATTTGCTCGGCGGTCACCCCACGCACCCGGGTGTCGTACTCGAGCAGCTCGTGAAGCCCTTCCCCGAACATCCAGGCATCGAGCATCTCACCCAGTAGTGCGGCGCCGCTTTCCTGACTGATGGCGTGGGAACCGACAACATATTCCTTGGCGCGGGAGAGCTCGTCGGCGGAAACGACCTGGTCGCGCAACTTCGCGAACTCCGCCAGCAATCCCTGACGAGCGACGCCTTCCTTCTCCGGCGAAGTAGCGATGTACGACAGGAAGATTCCGGCGAGTCGTTTTCCGCTGGCGGCCGCTTGAACGGTGTAGGCGAGTGACTGGCGATCCCGCAGCTCGTCGAAGAAGCGGCCGCCGAGACCACTGGCAACGGTGGCGATGAGACTCGCCGCGAAACGTGAATCCTCACTGCGAGAAGGCCCCGGAAACGCAAGCGCGATAGCAGTCTGCGCCTTATCCCGCGATTCCGCGGCAATCTTCACGCTCTTCGGCCAGTGCGGCTTCCCGACCTTTGGCGCCTTCTCCAGCTCGAGCGCGCCGAATTCGCTGGCGACCAGATCCCCAATTTGCTGAACGTCGAGATCCGCGACGACGCCGATCACCATGGCCGACTCCAGCACCCGCGACTTGTGCCACAGTCTTGCCTGGTCGACGGTGATCGCGCGCAGCGATTCTTCGGTTCCCATCGGCGGGATGCCGTAGGGATGCTTGGCGAACGCAACCGAGCTGGCAAGACGCATTGGGTATCGGTACATGTCGTCGCGCAACATCGCCACGTTCGAGAGCGCGACGGTTCGTTCCGTCTCGAAAGCATCGTCGGGCAGAGTTGGTCGCTGGACGATATCGCCGAGGAGCTCGAGCGCTTCCGCGAGCCGCGGCGTTGGGACCGAGAATGACCAGCCGAAGCTGTCACCGCCGGCGCTCGCTGAGATCGTGCCGCCCAGCATCTCGGAATCCTCGGCGATCTGCGCGGCGGTACGGGCGGTCGTTCCCTTGAGCATCGTGCGAGCGGTGAGGAGCGTCAGTCCGGCAGTCGCCGCGTCCTCCTCGATCGCGCCGCCGACGATGTAAACGCCGATGTTGGCGATCGGAGCACCGACCTTGCGCCGCACCAGCACCGGAACTCCTTCCGCCGTACGGAAGACCGAGACTCCAGCCTCTTCCTTCTCAAACTCCGCGGTTTTTCTTTCCGACGCTGGCTTGGCAGGATGCGGAGGAATCGACGGCAGGCGGTCTGATCCGCCCTCGCCAAGGATTCTTTTCATGTCCGTGGCGTCGTGCGCGACAACTGGTGCGCTCTCCGGTCGATACACGAGGCCAGCCGCTTTCTCTTCAGCGAGGTACTCGCGCGTTACCCGCTGAACGTCGTCCGCCGTTGTCGACATGTAGCGCTTGAAGTACTCGTCGCCGAGCTGCCAACTGCCCAGTGCTTCCCACTCGGCCAGATAATTCGCGCGGCCCTCGGCGGTCTCCAGGCGCCGCGCCCAGCGTGCCTCGAAGATGCGGCGGACGCGAGTGACCTCGTCGTCATCGATCGAGCCGACGCGTAGCTGATGCAATTGATCCCAGATCACGCGCGCCGCTTCGGCCGTCGTTGCAGGCTCCGACTCTGCGTGGACGACGAAAACGCCAATCTCGGTCGGCGTGTAATCGTGGGCGCTTACGGACGACGCCAGCTTCTTCTCGCGCACCGCCCGATACAATCGCGACGCGCGGCCCGTCGCCAGCAGCGCCGCTGCGACATCCAGAGCAGCAGTGTCCGGATCCAGCGTGCCGGGAGTTCGCCAGCCGAAAACGAGCTGACTCTGAGCGATGTCCCCGGATAGCTCGCGGTAGCGAAATCCTGTCCGATCGGGCTCCGGCGGCCCGGGATGACGCGTCGGCTGGGCGGACTCCAGCCCACCGTACAATTCCGTCACCTGACGAATCGCTTCGTCATGATCCACATCACCGGAGATGCTGAGGATGGTGTTGCCCGGACGATAAAAATTCCGGTAGAAGCCGTACATCATCTCGCGCGTGAACGCGCGCAGGCCCGGCTCTCTGCCAATTCGCCACCTGCGCATGCGGTGAGCGTCGTAGAGCAGCTCGTATAGCGTTTCGGTAGCGACGGCGGATGGGTTGTCCGCTTTGCGCTTTGCCTCCTGGATGATGACTTCCATTTCGCGCGCGAGCTCGCGCGCATCGATCACCGAATTCGCGTACGCATCGGCCTGGATCTCCAGACCCTTCGCGAAGCCCGAGGCGGGAAGAACCGTAAAGTAGGTAGTGTTGTCGTAGATCGTCTGCGCGTTGAGGTATCCGCCGCTTGCCTTCGTTTCCTTGGCGATCTCGCCGACGCCGCGCTTCCCGGTTCCTTTGAAGAACATGTGCTCGAGCGCGTGCGCGAGTCCGTTCTCGGGGTCAGTCTCGTCGAAGTAGCCCGCCTTGACGTACGTGACGATGGCGACCACGGGAGCAGAATGATCCTCCTGAACGAGGACCGTCAGGCCGTTCGGAAGGACGGTGCGGTGAATACTCCTGGAGTCCATCTACTTGCTAGTCAGCCAGTGATCCGTAGCGGATGATCAAGAGACCGAACGCGAAGAACAGCAAACCGTAGCCGAGAAACCACACTACATCGCTGGTGTGGGCAGTGCCTCTTCCGATCAAGGAGTTTGCCATCTCATCGAGTTTGTGAACGGGAGGGAGTAGCTCGACTGCCTTGCTTCGCCAGCCACCCTTGGCGCCACTGAAATCGCGCAAGATACGCGAGCCCAGCCAGACCGCTGCCAAGGTCAGCCAATCGAATCGCGTGGCAACCGAAAGGAAGAATCCGATTCCACCCATCGCGACGTAGATGATTGCAGTGTAGAGAAGAAAATTGCGAATGCTGAAGGCGGGGAACATCGTGCGCAGCAGGCCGGAAAGGATCAGCATTGCCACCAGTACGCCAACCATGTAGACCACGAACAACTGGGCGTAGTAGACGACGGGATTTATCGGCTTCGAGAACAGAAAGCGGTAATAGCCGGTCTTTCGGTCGGTGGAGATGATCCCGTTGACGGCGATGAGTACGGAAAGCGACACCACTGCCGAGGCGACCTGCAGCGCGATGCCCCATACCGGCGATGTCTGATCGCCTGTCCACTGGGGGCCCATCGCCCGACGTAAGGGCTCGAACATGACGTAGCCCCAGAGCGAGCCGATGAGGACTATCGCGATGCCTCGCTCGAGAACGAAGTCGCGAAACTGCCAGAGCGAGTATTTCGCCAGACTAATCATGAAGATTCTCCTACTGCTTCCCTGAACTGCTGCTCCAGCACAGAGTGCTCGGGCACCACACTCGCGACCAGTACACCCTGGCCGATCAGAGTGGCCAGCGTCGAGTTGAGCTCCTGAATGCTATGCACCGTCACGTCGAATTCGTCGCGCCCCGCTTCCTCCGCCTGGGGAAACGTGGCGCGAACGAGATCGTGACCGCGCGCGACCGCAATCCGAAAGCGAGTCATCGCCGGAGCCGCGTGCTCATAACCGGTGCTGACCAGCCGTTGCAGCCGTCCGCGATCAATAATCGCGACGCGATCGGCGAGACGCTGCAGCTCGTCGAGGTTGTGCGATGCGATGAGAATCGTTCGATCCGGACGGCGCAAACCGTCGACGATGTCGCGGAAGCGTTGCGTCCAGACGGGATCGAGTCCGTGCGTCGGCTCGTCGAGGACCAGGATCTTCTCGTCACGCAAAAGAGCCTGTGCCAGACCGAGGCGCTGCAGATTTCCCTTGGACAGCGCTTTCACTTTCTTGTCGCGATGCTCGGAGAGTCCGAGCAGCTCGATTACGTAACCAACACGCTGATGAATCTCATCGTCGGGAATCCCCGCCAGCGTGGCGTAGCGCACGAGAGCAGTATACGCCCGCCATTTTGGGGGGATCGCGACGAGCTCCGACAGGTAACCGATGCCGTTGCGTTCGACATAATGTCGGGCGGGCACGCCGTCGATTTCGACGGTGCCGGTCGTCGGCCGCAGATAGCCAAGCATCATGGCGATGAGCGTCGTTTTGCCGGCCCCGTTGGGACCGGCAATGCCGAGTATCTCACCCTGGGCGACTACCAACGAAAACTCCTCGACCGCTTTTACCGAGTTGCCGAGGAGTGATTTGTAAGTCTTCCCGACGTTTTTGAATTCGATCACAATGGCGGGGGCGGCGCTGTGGTCGCCGGCGCAAGGCACGAGGTCCAGGGGCCGTTGCCCGCCTTGTTGATGAAAGTCGTTCCCTCCTGCACGCGATTTAGTCGCATCAGTGAGCAGCCCAGATAGCCCTGCGCGGCACGGTCCTGTGGATTGGCCTGCACCGATCGAATGAAGAACCTGCGGGCGAGGTCGTACTGGCGGCTCGAGAATAACACCAATCCCATCTCGCGCAGCGCAATCGCATTGCGTGGGTCCAATCGCAAAGCTGTGTCGAGCTCGGCGCGCGCTGTCCCCAGATCGCCCTGATCGCGCGAGAGGCGCGCCAGAAATACGTGCGGAGTGGCGGCGTTTGGATCTGCTTTGACCGCCTTGGCGAATTCGCCGCGCGCTCGCTCGAGCTGCCCGTTCCGCATTGCGTCGATGCCGGTGGTCAGGTTATCGCTCGGGCTTGAGCCGCGGCCGAAAAGCAGAAAGCCGCCGACGATCAGCACTATCACGGCGCCAATGGCAATCCAAACCGGAGTCGAAACTCTTTGGAAAACACTTCTGCTTTCCGCTGCCGCGAGTGCGTGCTCGACCTGACCGCGACCGACGCCGCCGGTTGCGGGAGGCGTCTTCCCCGTGGTGGGGCCTTCCGACATGAACGCGCCAGGAAGCTCGATCGTCGGCGGACCCGCCATCTTCCGACCCGCGTATGCGGGGGGCTGACGATATCCGCCGCCGGCCGACGGCGGCGCGTAAGGAGAGACTGGTGGTGGCGGTGGCGGCGGTGGTGGCGGCGTCGCCGGACGCTGTTGGCGCGGCGTGTAGGCCGCCTGCAACGGACTCGACGCGCCCTTTACCGGAGCAGCGGCGGTGAGCGCGGACTCGAGCGCTCTGAAACCGTCGACCGCCGCATCCCCATCGGCCTGCGTCGGTTTGTAGCTGGTTCGATTGGCGCGATCACGCGCGGCGAGGAACTCGAGCAATCCATGCGCCTGGTCGAGGGTGATCACTTCGGCCTGACGCGCAGCGCGAATCAGCTGTTGTCCGGTGAGTGAGGAGTTTCCGACGAGCGCCTGCAGCGCTCCTTCGGCGCCGGTCCAGAGATCGATGATATCGGCGGCGAGATCCTCAGCCGAGCGCGGTCTCTCGAAATGAGCCAGAACAGGGCGCACGCCATTGAGTGACGCGAGCGCCCCGGGTGTGTTCTGCGGACTCATCTCAGGATGCGCAAAAGCCCTGCATCCGCGCTACGTCGAATGAAGCTCTCTGCATCCTGCTCCGGTTTTGGACTTTCCTTGAGGCAATTTGCATTGCGCATCTTGTCGACGATTTCTTCCCACGTCCCTTCAAATGTGTTGCCATCGTCGGTCTTGATGCGGTGTGACTCGGGCGTCGTTTTCACGTCGGCGAAGCTGGAAAGGAGCGCTCCGAACAGCTCGAGCTGCCCTTTCGCCTCGCTCTGCGCCGCATCCATCGCCTTGGCCTCGATCTCGGCCAGCATCTCGTCGATGTCGTCCAGTTCGCCCGACAGATCGCGCAGCCTGTCCTCCCACGGACGGAGCTCCGGATCGTTATCGCGCAGGCGATAGATCATTTTCTTGAGCTCGATCAGTCTCCAGATCCCGAGCTCGTCCCAGTGATCCTCGGGTGTCGAGCGATCGAGATGATAGAGCGCCGCCTCGTAATCTCCGCGATCGTAGAAAATGTTGCCGAGATAAATGCGAGCTTCGGTGTGATCGGGATCCATCTGCAGCGCGCGCCGCAACGTGGAAATGGCCGATTCATCGTTGCCGAGCCTGTGCTCGGCGTAACCGATGCACGAGATGGCTTCGGCAGCGTCGGGTGTCTGCTGCGCGGCGATCTCGAAGAATTGCTTGGATTCCTCGATCAGGCCTTCGCGAAAGAGCGCGCGTCCGATCTGGAGCATCAGCTCCACGTCGTCCTGATAGCCTAATTCCAAGGTATGTCTGAAGCTGCGCAGCGCCTGCTCTTCCTGACCGAATTTCAGAAGGGTCTCGCCGAGTCCGGCGAGCGCATCCTCGTGATCGGGATCGAGGACTAGTGCTTCCTCGAAGCTGCGTCTGGCCCAGGCGTATTCTTCGCGGGCATGGTGTGCGTAGCCAACTCCTATGTGGAGCTCCACCGAGTTCGGATAGAGGCCGAGTCCCTCTCGAAGTACGTCCAGAGCTTCGTCATACTGTCCTTCGTTATACAGCTGATGCGCTCTTTCGTCGTACTCTTCAGAACTCAAAAAAGGTGTTGGCATCGCTACGCACCCTCCGAGGAGTCGAGTATAAGTCTATTGTACTCTTTAGACACTGGATTGTTCAAGGTAGTAACATCGAGGCCCAGCACAGATCAGGTGACGACAGCGATCTTCTCCGAAAAACGCTGCCAACTCCCGCTCTCGAGCGCGGTGTCGATCTCGAAAATCACCTCCTCCAATTCGTCCTCCCTGGTGAAGAAGTGAGGCGCAATCCTGATACCAGCACCTACGCGATAGTCGACGAGTATGTTCCGCGACAACAGGTGCTGCGTGACCTCGTAGCCGTGCGGAACATCCAAAGCAACCGTTCCCCCACGCTTTTGGGGTTCGCGCGGCGCATTCACGGTGTAGCCACGCGCGTCGGCGAGCTCGATCAGTCGTGAGGTGAGGCGAAGGCTCTTCTCCCGGATAGCAGGGACTCCGGCGCGTCGCAGAATCCGCGGCCCCTCGGCGGCAACGTAGAGCGCAGGAATGACCGGGGTGCCGTTCAACCAGCGGAAGGCGCCGGTCGTGTACTCCATTTCTTCTTCGAAGGCGAAGGGGCGCGAGTGCGCCTGCCAGCCGGTAAGAGCGGGCTTGAGCTGATCGCGGACCGCTGGGCTCACGTAAAGGAAGCAGGCGCCGGGTCCACCGCACAACCACTTGAGTACGCCACCGGTGAGAAAATCGGGCTTGCTCCGTTTCACGTCAACCGGCACGATGCCAACGGCGTGAAAAGAATCCAGCGAGACGAGCGCACCCATCTCGTGAGCTCGCCGGCAAATCGCGTTGACATCCTGGAGATAGGCGCTGCGAAAAAGGACGTGCGAGACGGCAACCAGCCGCGTCCTTTCGTTGATCGCTTCCAACAACCTGTCGATGTCGATCCCGATACCATCGTCCGACCGCACGCTGACGACGCGTGCGCCCAGACGCTGCGCCATCTCGGCATAGGCGTATCGGACAGATGGAAAATCCAGCTCCGTCATCAACACCGCATCGCGGTCCTTCGGAAAATCGATGGACGAGAGCACCGCCGTCTGGGCGATGGTGACGTTGGGCATCATCACGATTTCGCCGCTGTCGGCGTTGATGAGCGGCGCGATCTCGTCGCCGACCGTGACCGGCTGCTCCCACCAGCCGCGATTCCACGCCTTCACGCCGAGGTCGCCCCAGTCGCGCGCGTATTCCGCGAGCTTCTCCGGGACCGTGCGCGGCATCGGGCCGAGCGAGTTCGAGACGAGGTAATTCGTGCTCGACAGGATCGGAAACTCCTCGCGGAAAGCGAGGAGCGGATCGCGCTGCGTGGCCACCCTTTTCTTCACCATCGGGAGCTCCTGATGGAGTTCAGAGTCCTTTCCGCGAAGCGTCGCGCAGCGCTTTGAACTCCGCGTCCGCATTCCAGGTAGGCACCGACTCCGCGTTGCCGATGCTGAGGCCGAAGCGGTAGACGATCTCGGCGAGCTGCGCCGCGCCGGTGAGATCGAAATCCGGTCGATACTCGTCGGACGGCTGGTGATAACGGTGTGCCGTGTAGTCTTCCGACTGCTGGAGTCCCCAGCCGCTCGGCCGCCCTAAGTAGTCGTCGCCACCGCCGATGGAGACGGAAGGAATACCGACCTTGGCGAAGGAGAAGTGATCGGAGCGGTAGAAGTGACCGGCCTCAGGATGCGCGTCCGGGGTGAGTCGGATTCCATCGGCGCGAACGAGTCGCGCCAGGTCCGGCCCGAGCGAGCTCTTGTTGTCGCCCATCACGTTGAGATCACGCACGCGTCCGTTGAGCGGCACGACGTCCATGTTGAGCGCGGCGACGATCTTCGCAGCGGGAACGGTGGGGTGCTCGCCAAAGTACTGTGAGCCAAGCAACCCCGATTCCTCAGCGGTCACGAAGAGGAAAACTTGGGAGCGGCGCGGTTTCACGCCTTCGGCGGCGGCGTGGGCGATGGTAAGAACGGTTGCCACGCCTGATGCATTGTCGGCAGCGCCGTTGTAGATGGAGTCGCCGTTCACGACGGGACCGATTCCGAGGTGATCCCAGTGCGCGCTATACGCGACGTACTCGTCGCGCACTTTCGGGTCGATTCCACGCACTCGTCCGACCACGTTGTTAGACGACATGTGCTGGAGACTGTTCTGCATCGATGCATCGATGACGATGCCCGTCGAAACAGGACGGAAATCGCGGGACTCGGCTTGCTTCCGCAGCGTCGCCATGCTCAATCCAGCCTGGGCGAGCAAGGCGGTGGCAGCGCTGTCGGTGATCCATCCCCGCACCGCAAGCGGCGCGGGAGCGTTGGACGGGCGTGGCAGCAAGCGATGCTCAACAGAGTTCGAGCCGACGACCACCTGCCAGGGATAACTGGCGGCGGCGGTCGTGTGCACGATCAGCATTCCGGCGGCGCCCCGGCGTTCCGCTTCCTCGAATTTGTAAGTCCACCGACCGTAGTAGGTCATCGCCTTGCCGCCGAACAGGTTTGGTTCGGCGGCCGTGGCCGGCGGATCGTTCACCAGCACGAGTAGAACCTTGCCGCGAACGTCGGTGCCCTTGAAATCGTCCCACTTGTACTCGGGGGCCATTGCGCCATACCCAATGAACACCAACTCTCCGTGCGCGCTGCTGGCATCCGTCGCCGAGCCCGGCCACACCACGACATCGTCGGTGAATCGCAGGTTGGCGTTGGCCTTGCCAGATGCGGTGACTTTGATGGTCTTCGGGTCAGCTTTTACGACGTCGATCGGAACGCGCTGGAAGTATGAAGTGTCGCCGACCCCGGGCTTTACCCCAAAGGTTTTGAGCTGGGAAGCGATGTATTCTTCGGCGATTCGGCCGCCGCGGGTCGCCGGAGCACGGCCTTCGAGGAGATCGGAGGAAAGGAACCGGAGATGCGCATCGATCTCGTCCGGGGTAATACGGGCAGTCGGACCACTCTGCGCCGAACTGCGAGCTAAGGGGGATATCGTGGCGACGAAGATCACAGCAAACAGACGGGTGCAACGAATCATCGATTTACTCAGTGAGTGTGATGGACGTCTGTACATTATAGCCTCCCTCACATCACGATAGCATGACTCCTCGAACTCCCCGCACCCCATCCCGAGTGTCACCCGGCAAGCCGCGCCGGAAAGCGCACAAGGTCGCGGTCGTGCTCGGCGGCGGCGGGCTGAAGGGCTTCGCGCACATCGGCGTCTTTCGCGCGCTAAAGGAGATGGGAATCGTGCCGACGGTCGTTGCCGGCACGAGTATCGGCGCCCTGATCGGTGCTGCGTACGCTCGAGGCACGCCGATATCGGAGATGGCCGATCGGGCGCGTGCTCTGCAGCGGCGTGACTTGTTTCGTCTCAATCGAATGGGCATGCTGCTCGAGCGCCAGCATTCGCCGGCGATCTATCTGGAGGAGCCGCTCAGAAACGTCGTCACCGCGGTAGCGACGGAAAAGCGTTTCGATCAGCTGAAGACGACGCTGCTGGTCAACACGGTGGACATTCAACGCGGCACCCAAATGGTGTGGGGGCTTCCGGGCTTGAGGCACGTGAGCGTCGTGGATGCAGTGTACGCGTCGTGTGCGCTGCCGGGCTTCTACCCTCCGGGCCACATCGATGGGCGACTGTGCGTCGATGGCGGCGTGATCGACAACCTGCCTGTCACGATCGCATCGCTCGGCATGGACGCCGTGATTGCCGTCGATACGGGATCGGGCGATATGGAGCCGGAGAACGACATCGCCACGGCGGGGTTCGCGTCGATTTACACGCGCGCGGCGAACACAATGATGCACGCGCTCCAGCTGGTGCCGTTCGGCGCGTGGACTCGCCCGCCGATGATTCTGATCAGGCCGAAAGTCAGTCACATTGGCTGGTTCAGCTTTTCAAACACCGACGAACTGCTGGAAGCCGGCTACACCGCGGCGATGGAGGCGTGCAAGCACTACGAGGAGTGCATCGCCTGGGGGATCGGAGTCTTTCCGCGACGGGCGATGCAGATCGCCGTCGATCGGGCGAAGTGCATCGGCTGCACGCTCTGCACGGCGATGGCGCCGGACTTGATGGCGATGGACTCGCAGCACAAAGCGTATCCGCTGCAGCCGGTGGTTGAGTGGTCGCCGGCGGACGGGGATTTTATCCATCACTGTCCGACGTACGCTATTGCGGCGACGAGGTTGGACTCGGAGTCGGTGCCGTCGGCGCCGCCGACGGTGGATCCGACCAGAGAGCCGACCACCAGAAAAACCGGCTAAGCTGGCAACTACTCGCATCTGACCGTAACGGGTTGCGGGGTGCGGGTAGCACGGTTGCCTGTTCCCGGTGACTAGCGCAGGACGTCATACTTGCGTGATGGTAAAAGCAAAAGCAGTTGCTTTCCCGTTGACGCCGGGTAGAAAGGTTCGCACCGCAGTTTACCGGCAACAGGGAACGGTGCTACCCGCACCCCGCAACGCGTTACTTGTAGGTGCGGTTCACCGCTTTCGCTTTGTATTAGATTTCGAGTAGCCTGACAGCCCGCGATGCCAGCTGTCAGTGGCTCCGTTCCTACTGGCCAGCGCATGCCGCGGCCAAGCTTGGAAAAAATAAAATGACACACCCGAATTCCTTCGGTAGCCGATCAACGCTGGACGTTGCTGGTCGGCAGTACACGATCTTTCGGCTGGATTCCCTCGCCCAACTCGCCGGCGGGAATGCGAATCGACTCCCCTTCAGCCTCAAGATCCTCCTCGAAAACCTGCTCAGAAACGAAGACGGCAAGTTCGTCAAGGCCGACGATATCCGCACCCTCGCGGGCTGGGATGTGAAGGGGGAAGTCGAAAAGGAAATAGCGTTCCGCACCGCTCGCGTGCTGCTCCAGGATTTCACGGGCGTTCCAGCCGTGGTCGATCTCGCTGCTATGCGCGACGCTCTGGCCCGCCTCGGCGGCGACGCACGGCTGATCAATCCGCTGCAACCGGTGGATCTCGTCATCGACCACTCGGTGCAGGTCGACGAGTATGGGTCAGAGGCCGCACTTCTGATCAACGCCGACTTCGAGTTCCGGCGCAACCAGGAGCGCTACGCGTTCCTGCGATGGGGCCAGAAGGCGCTGCACAATTTCCGCGTCGTTCCGCCTGATACCGGAATCGTCCACCAGATCAATCTCGAGTATCTGGCGAAAGGTGTGTTCACCGAAGTCGTCGGCAAGCAGACGTACGCCTACCCGGACTCATTGGTCGGCACCGACTCGCACACCACCATGATCAACGGACTCGGCGTCCTCGGCTGGGGCGTTGGTGGAATCGAGGCCGAAGCAGCGATGCTCGGACAGCCAGTATCGATGCTGATCCCGGAAGTGGTCGGCTTCAAGATGCACGGTCGCTTGCAACCCGGATCCACAGCAACGGATCTCGTCCTGACCGTAACCGAGATGCTGCGCAAGAAGAAAGTCGTCGGAAAGTTTGTCGAATTTTATGGCGCTGGTTTGTCGAGCCTGTCCCTGGCGGATCGCGCGACGATCGGCAACATGGCACCCGAATACGGCGCGACGATGGGATTCTTCCCGATCGACGCCGAGACGATCAACTATCTGAGATTCACCGGCCGCGACGAAGCGCAGGTGCAGCTGGTCGACGCATACTGCAAGACGCAGGGAATCTTCCGCACCGACGAGACACCGGATCCATTGTTCAGCGACACGCTGGAGCTCGATCTGCGCACAGTGGAGCCGAGTCTCGCTGGTCCGAAGCGCCCGCAGGACAGAGTGCCACTCAAGCTCTCCAAGAGAATGTTCAGGGACGCACTGGCGGCGGATCTCGAGCGCACCGGCACTGTGGCGGGGGTGGCTGCCGCGAAGCAGGCAATGCAAGTCGCAGCGTCGCCGCAGTTGTCACCGACAGTGGTAGCGACAGATCCGGACGAGCAAATCGGACAGAACTCGAGCGTGCCGGTGGAGATGAACGGCGAGAAGTTCTCGATCCGCCACGGCTCCGTGGTTATCGCCGCGATTACGAGCTGCACCAACACCTCGAATCCGAGCGTGATGCTCGCCGCCGGATTGCTGGCCAGGAACGCGGTCGCCAGGGGGCTCGCCTCGAAACCGTGGGTGAAGACCAGTCTCGCGCCCGGATCGAAGGTCGTTACGGACTATTTCAAAAAAGCCGGCGTGATGGGAGCGCTGCAGCAGCTGCGTTTCAACGTCGTCGGCTTCGGCTGCACCACCTGCATTGGTAACTCCGGTCCCCTGCCCCAACCGATCGCCGAAGCAGTCGAGTCCAACAAGCTGGTCGTCGCCGCGGTGCTCTCTGGCAATCGGAATTTCGAAGGCCGCATCAATCCGCTGACGCGATTCAATTATCTCGCTTCCCCACCCCTCGTCGTTGCGTACGCGCTCGCCGGTCGAATGGACATCGACTTCAATACCGAGCCGATCGGGGTCGGCAACAGCGGGCCGGTCTTCCTGCGCGACATCTGGCCGAACCCCAAGGAAGTGGAAGATGAGATTCTGCGATCAGTAAAGGCGGAGATGTTCAAGGCTCAGTACTCGAACGTCTTTCAGGGAGACGAGAACTGGCGGAGCCTGCCGGAGAAGGAAGGTGATCTCTACGCGTGGGATCCGGATTCTACCTACGTGAAGAATCCGCCCTTCTTCGACGGGATGACGCTCACGCCGCCGGGGATTCGCGGCATCAAAGGAGCCCGGGCACTCGGAATGTTCGGCGACTCGATTACCACCGATCACATCTCCCCCGCGGGGTCGATCCCGGCATCCAGTCCGGCCGGCAAATGGTTGATCGAGCACGGCGTCAAGACCGTCGACTTCAACTCGTACGGCGCGCGTCGCGGCAATCACGAAGTAATGATGCGCGGCACTTTCGCCAACATCAGACTTCGCAACGAGCTCGCGCCGGGAACGGAAGGCGGTTGGACAACCGTGAATCCTGGAGGCAAGCCGCTGTCGATTTATGAGGCGGCGACGGAATACCAGAGGATCGGAACGCCGCTGGTGATAATTGCGGGCAAGGAATATGGAACTGGCTCATCCCGCGACTGGGCGGCGAAGGGGACACTGCTGCTCGGCGTTCGCGCCGTCATCGCCGAATCATTCGAGCGAATTCATCGCTCGAATCTGGTCGGCATGGGCGTACTGCCTCTGGAGTTCATGCCGGGGGAGACGCGCCAGACTGTTGGACTTACGGGATACGAGAACTTTTCAATCGATGGGATGAACGACGACATGAAGCCGCGTGCAGCGCTCACGGTTCGTGCACGCTCGTCGGACGGACGGGAAACAACCTTCAAAGCGGTTTCGCGGATCGATACGCCGGAGGAAATGAGTTACTATCGTCACGGAGGAATCCTTCCCTACGTGCTCCGTCAGCTGGTGGGAAAAGACCACTCGTAGATAGAAAAAAAACACGGAGGCCGCGGGTCGTTGGCGCACCCAGCCGCAAACAGTTCCACTCCAAGTAAGCTTCGCGAATTCTGGAAGTCGCTAGGTCCCGGTGTGGTAACTGGGGCGGCGGACGACGACCCGTCGGGCATCGCGACTTATTCGGTAGCTGGGGCGCAGCTTGGGACCGCGCTACTGTGGACGTCGCTCCTGACCTGGCCGTTGATGGCCGCCGTCCAATCGATGTGCGCTCGCATCGGCATGGTAACGGGTCGCGGGCTCGCATCCACGTTCCATACGAAGTTCCCCCGACGTGTTTTGGCGATAGTTGCCGGCGCGCTTTTCCTGGCAAACACGATCAACATCGGGGCCGATCTGGCTGGCATGGCTGACGCCATGGAGCTCCTCACCGCAATCAATTCCCATCTTTGGGTAGTCGCGTTCGCCGCTTTCATCACCTGGGCGACCATTCGGCTTCGGTATATCGCGCTGGCGCACGTGCTCAAGTGGCTCGCTCTCTTTCTGCTCGCCTATGTCGTCACTGCGTTCTACCTGCATCCGGATTGGAGCCCAGTACTACACGACTCGGTGATCCCGGCCGTGCCGCACTCCAGGGCTGCGTGGGCGACGCTGGTTGCGATTCTCGGCACAACTATCAGTCCCTACTTGTTTTTCTGGCAGGCCTCGCAGGAGGTCGAAGAGGAAAAGGCGATGGGTCGCCATACCCTGGTCGAGCGACGAGGCGCGACGCCTGCCGAAATACTGAATCGCAAGATCGATATCGGCATCGGCACTTTTTTCTCGAACGCCGTGATGTTCTTCATCATCCTTACCACAGCGCTGACACTCCATACTCACGGCATTACCTCGCCCGAGACGTCGAAAGATGTCGCGCTCGCTCTGAAGCCACTGGCGGGCAGATTTGCTGCACTGCTTTACACGGTTGGACTCGTTGGTACAGGCATTCTGGCTATCCCCACTCTGGCCGGTTCAGCCGCATACGCGTTCGCAGAGACGTTTGGCTGGCGTCAGGGAATAGACGAGCGGTTTCGCCGCGCGAGGCGGTTTTACCTGGTGCTTGCGCTCGCCATTCTTGCCGGCATGGCGATGGACTTTGCCAACATCAACGCCGTGAAGGCGCTGTACTGGAGTGCCGTGCTCAACGGCCTTCTCGCACCTTTCCTGCTATTGGGAATTCTGTTGGTTGCCAGCGACCACAAGCTCATGCTAAATCAACCAAGTTCACTCCTGGGGCGGGTCACGGTCGCGATAACAACGCTGGTGATGTTCGGCGCAGCAATCGGGATGTTCATAGTCTAGTAAGTCGGGGAGGCCAAATGGGAACTGGACGCACCGCATACACGTTGTTCGCGCTGAGTGGGTGCGCGACCACCCAGACGACGCCGGCGCCTCAGACAGATCGCATCGTCGTCGCCGATGCGGACCGAACCATCCACTCGCACGAAGACATTCCAATCACGGCGGTCACCGTCAAATCAAAGCCTGACGTGGTGCTGCCGATTTTGCGCGCCTCCTACGAGGAGCTCGGCATCAAGGTGCAGGTCTTTTTGAGGCGACGGGGACTGGCTTCGGTCAGGTCGGCAATCGCTATTTTATCAAATCATTCAAGCTCGGTGATACGCCGCTGAGCCGATATCTGGACTGTGGCAACACGATCACCGGACCGGCCGCCGACAATTACAAGATCACCATGTCGATTTTCTCAGTGGTATCGCCCAGCGGAACCGGCTCGAACGTGCAGACTCACGTCGCGGCGCGCGCCGACGACGTCGCTGCCGGCGGAGCATCCCTTTCCTGCCGCTCGATCGGCACGCTGGAAGCCGCGCTGCATCGAGTTCTCGTCAGACGCCTGGGGGAGTAGTCGGAGCGACAACATCCTTGCGCTTTCTAAGCTGAAACTGCGGCATCGAAGCGCTGATCTGCTCAACCAGCTCTCTTTCCATCTTCTTCGGATCGAGCGGCTCGAGCATCGCCCGCAGCTCAGGATCATCGGCCATCTTCAATCCCAGCCGCGCATAGAGGCCGGCCACCAGATGAAGCGTCTTCGTCATCTCCTCCTCGATGCGGAGATTGACCTGCAGCGTCAGCTCCTCGCGCAGCTCACCGATCCGGGATTCGCGGCTCTGCGTCATCAACACGAAGATCGACAGGAAGATTGCCTCGAGCGAGACGATCGTCGTCAGCATGCCGTAGGGGTACGGATCAAACTGCGGCACCGGCATGCCGGGGATGTTCCACAGAATCCACGCCACAAAGATGATAGCATGAACGACGAGAAACGGCGTCGAGCTTGCAAACTCGATCATCCGATCGGCGAGGACCTCCATGTCCGAGCGGTTCGACGCGGCGTCCGCCTTGATCGCGCGGAAAGCAGTACTGATGCCCGCACTGCGACGCATTCGCCGCTCGGCGGCAATCGCTTTCTTAACCGATTCGGTCGGAATTTCCGTCGGAGCTGCGGTCTCGTCTGACTGCATATCTCGACTGGTGGGAGTGAAATAAGCTAACGCAATCACCCGGCCACTTCCTGTGCAGATTCAAAGCGTTAACGTTCCACTCATGGCCAGGTCAGCGTCATTCACCGTCGGAATCATTCAGGAAGCAGTAACCGACGTCGTCGCCAAGAACGTCGCGACGGCGGAGTCGCACATCCGCGAGGCCGCGGAGAAGGGAGCGCAGATCGTCTGCCTGCAGGAGCTGTTCAACGCGCCTTACTTCTGCAAGTCGCAGAAGCACGAGCGGTTCGATCTCGCCGAATCGATTCCGGGGCCGACGATCGAGCGGATGCAGAGGCTCGCGCGCGAGCTCGAGGCGGTAATAATCGTACCGATCTTCGAGCGGCAAGCCGCAGGCGTCTACAGAAATTCCGCCGCCGTCATAGACGCCGATGGCACTCTTCTGGGTGCATATCGAAAGATGCACATCCCCGACGATCCGCTGTTCAACGAGAAGTTTTATTTCACGCCCGGCGATTCACACATCGCCGACGATGGCGATCATAAGGGCGCTAGCGGATTCCGCGTCTGGAAGACGCGCTACGCCGACATTGGCGTGTTGATCTGCTGGGATCAGTGGTACCCCGAGGCCGCGCGCATCACCAGCCTGCTCGGCGCGGAGATTCTGTTTTATCCGACGGCGATCGGTTGGCATCCGTCCGAGAAAGCCGAACACGGTGAGGCGCAGGTCGAAGCGTGGCGGACCGCGCAGCGCGCCCACGCCATCGCCAACGGAGTGTACGTCGCTTCGCCCAATCGCGTGGGACACGAAGACGAGCCGGGAACCGATGGCATCGAGTTCTTCGGGCACTCATTCATCAGCGATCCCTTTGGACGAATTCTCGCCGAGGCGGGAACAGAGCCGGCGGTGCTGGTGGCGAAGTGCGACCGGGCTCTGATCGAGAACACCCGGCGGAATTGGCCGTTCCTGCGCGATCGACGCATCGATGCTTATGCTCCGATTCTGAACCGCTACATCGGATGACGAAACGCGGCACGACCTCGACGAAGCGCAAAGGCGCCGCTCCGCACGGACGCGGCGCTTTAAGCATCCAGAACACTCAGAAGGGCGGCGGCGCTTTGACTATGGAGATATCGCTGGCTCGGCGGATGCCGGCGGAATGGGAGAAACACGAGGCGACCTGGATCGCCTGGCCGCACCACGAGCCCGACTGGCCCGGCAAGCTGGCGCCGATCCCGTGGGTCTACGCCGAGATCGTGCGCGCGCTCAGCGAGTTTGAGCGAGTCGAAATCCTTTGCCACAATGAAGGAGTCGCCCAGAACGCGCGGCTGTTGCTGGCGGCGCACGGCGTGATGGACAAGCCTGACAGGTATCGTCTGCACATGGCGCCGAATGATCGGGTGTGGCTGCGGGACTCGGCGCCTACCGCGGTGCTGCGCGCTGACGGAAAAGTCGAGCTGATCGACTGGGGCTTCAACGCCTGGGCCAAGTACGACAACTATAGTAAGGATGCCGATGTCGGAAAGCTGATCGCGCGCATCACCGGATTGCCGCGCACGGAAGCAAAACGCGAGGATGACGGCGAGCGGTTGGTGTTGGAAGGGGGAGGAATCGAGGTCAACGGCAATGGGATGATGCTGGTGACCGAGGAGTGGTTGCTTACGGACGTCCAGGTGCGAAACCCCGGCATGTCCGCTCAGGACTACGAGGAAGCTTTCGCGGAATACCTGGGCGTCACCGATACTATATGGTTGGGGCAAGGCGCGGTCGGCGACGACACCCACGGCCACATCGACGACGTGGCGCGCTTCGCGTCTCGTGAAACGGTTATTCTTGCTTATGAGCAGGATCCGTCGGACGAGAATCACGCGCGATCCGCCGATAACCTGCGCCGGCTGCAGATAGCCGCGCAAAGCCGGCCGCTGAAGATCGTCACGATTCCCTTCCCCCGACCTGTGACGATGAATGGTGATAGGCTGCCGGCCAGCTACGCGAATTTCTACATCGCCAATGGCGCCGTTCTTGTACCGACATTCAACGATCCGAACGATCGCGTCGCGCTGAACGGAATCGCCGAAGCGTTTCCGGGGCGCACCGTGATTGGCATCCACGCGGTCGATCTGGTATGGGGACTGGGCACGCTGCATTGTCTGACGCAGCAGCAACCGGCAGCACTGGGGCGAGCGGAACGGACGGGGAGTCAATGAAGATCACGCTGACAGGTGAAGAATCGCTGCGGATCGAGCCGGTCGCGGGGCAGCTCACGATCGAAGCCGAATCTCCCGATCAGAGCTACTCCCCATTCCATATGCTCGGCAGCGCGGTCGGGATGTGCACGTTCGCGGTGCTACAAAGCTGGGCGTCCAACAGAAGCGTGCCGGTCGACGATCTTCGCATCGACGTGAGCTGGGATTTCGTTGCCGGTGAGCATCGCCTGGCGATGATGAACGTGAAGCTCACCTGGCCGTCGTTGTCGGCGGAGCTGTGGCCGCGGGCGCTGCGCGCGGCGAATATCTGCGGCGTGCATAGAACACTGACTGAGGGAATGGAGGTCACCCTCGAGGCGCCAGAGTCCCAGTCTCCTGAGATAGAGTCGCCGGCCGTGCAGGAGTCAACTCACGGAATAGCGCGATCGTCCCGCGCCGTCGCACAGGCGGACGGTCAGCCTCGACCGCCGGGCGCGCCATGAGCGTTCAGGTCGTTCGATTCACCGTCGCTGGTGAAAACGTCGCCGAGCCCTTTGCGCCGAGCATCGGACAACCCCGCCGTCGATACACGGTGATTTACGATGGCGACTGCAAGGTCTGCGGTCGCATGGTGAAGGTGCTCAAGAAGTGGGATCGCAACCACGAGCTGGAGATAATACCGTCGCAGCAGCCGGGAGTGTGCGAGAGATTTCCCTGGATCCCGGCCCGTTCGTATGTCGAGTCGATCCAGGTGGTGCGGGCGAGCGATGGAAAGACGTGGCAGGCCGCCGCTGCACTAGAGGAGCTGACCAAGGTGCTGCCGAAGGGTCGACTGATCTCGTGGTTTTTCAAAATCCCGCTGGTGCGCCCCCTCGTCGACAGGTTCTATCGTTGGTTTGCGCGCAATCGCGACAAGTTTGGCTGTGGCGAGCATTGTGCGGTGCGACCCGTCGATCTGGACTATCAGGACGGCAGCGTTGACAGGTCGTAAACGCGGCAACGTTCGGTTACCGCGGTGGGTCATGCTGGCCGGTTTGACGATCGCGTGCGTCGGGCGAATCGCTTCGACATCGGCGGGAAATAGTGATTGGCGCATCACCGGCGGCGATCCGGGGAATAGTCGGTATTCCGCCCTCGACCAAATCAATCGCGCCAACGTGGCGGCGCTGCGCGTGGCATGGACCTACCACACGGGTGACAGCTCGGCCACCAGTCAGATCCAGGCAACGCCGATAGTCGTCGACGGAGTGCTTTATAGCACGACTCCTTCGCTGGCGGTGGTCGCACTCAGCGCCGACAGCGGGACGCTTATCTGGCGCTTTGATCCCTTCGCCAATCGCGAGCGGGACTCGCACGTGAATCGCGGCGTGGTCTATTGGTCGGAGCGCACCGAACGACGGATTTTCTTTTCCGCCGGCCGGAGGCTCTTCTCACTCGACGCCGGTACTGGTCGACCGATTCCGAGCTTCGGCGATTCCGGCTGGGTGGATCTCGCGGCGGGGTTGGGACGCGACATCGGTGACGCTTACATCGTGGCGACGAGCCCGGGTGTGATTTACCAGGACATTCTCATCCAGGGAACGCGCGTCGGAGAGACCGAAGGATCGGCGCCGGGAGATGTTCGCGCCTACGACGTTCGCACCGGCAAAATCCGTTGGACGTTTCACACCATTCCCCGCCCAGGCGAGCTCGGTTACGACACCTGGCCGGCGGACGCCTGGAAGACTGCCGGCGGCGCGAATTCGTGGGCAGGCATGAGCGTCGATGTCGCGCGCGGGATCGTTTACATCCCCACCGGCTCGGCGACTCCGGATTTCTACGGCGGCGCTCGGGTGGGTGAAGATCTCTTCGCCAACACCCTGCTGGCACTCGATGCGAGAACCGGCAGACGGCTCTGGCATTTCCAGACCGTGCATCACGACCTCTGGGATCGCGATCTGCCGGCGGCGCCAAACCTGCTGACAGTCACTCGCGCGGGCAGGCTGGTCGACGCCGTCGCGCAGATTACGAAGAGCGGATTCGTGTTTCTGTTCGATCGCGTATCAGGAAATCCGCTGTTCCCAATTGAAGAGCACGCCGTTCCTGCCTCCGACCTCGAGGGAGAGCAGACCTGGGCGACGCAGCCGATTCCTCTGGCACCAAAGCCATTCGCGCGCCAGTCTATTTCGCTATCTGACCTGGCTGACCTGACGGCAAGCGCTCACGGCGCCGAGGTGGAGCGATTTCGCACGCTACGACACGAGGCGCTGTTCGCGCCGCCCAGTCGCGAAGGAACGGTACTTCTGCCGGGGTTCGACGGTGGCGGCGAATGGGGTGGTGCCGCAGTCGATCGCGAGTCGGGAGTCATCTACGTCAACGCCAGTGACGTCCCGTGGATCGCAGCGATGCGCGAGGCCGTGAAGATCACTCCATCGACTGGCCCTCCGCGTACCGGCGAACAGGTCTACAGGACCGTCTGTGCCAGTTGTCACGGCGAGGATCGCCGCGGCAAGCTCCGAACGCCATCGCTGGTCGGCGTCGGAAATCGGCTTTCACCAGAGCAGGTGCACCAGATCATCGACCGCGGCCGCGGGTTCATGCCTTCGTTTGCAAGTCTGCGCGAAGACGAGAAGCAGGCGGTCATCGCGTACTTGCTCGGTCGCGCCTCGCCAATCACGACGCCGCGTGCAAGTCCTCCTCGAGCGAGCGCAATAGCATCCGCCCCCGCGTCCCCCTACGAGTTCGTCGGCTACGAGCGTTGGAGGGATTCCGCCGGATATCCGGCGATCAAACACCCATGGGGCACACTCAGCGCGATTGATCTCAATACCGGCGACTACCGCTGGCGCATCCCGCTCGGCGAGCACCCGGAGCTGGCGGCGAGAGGCATTCGCGACACCGGGGCAGAGCAGTACGGCGGACCAATAGTTACTGCCGGCGGGTTGGTGTTCATCGCCGCCACGCAGGACGAGAAATTCCGCGCGTTCGATAAATCGACTGGCAGGCTGCTTTGGCAAACATCACTACCGGCTGCCGGCTACGCAACGCCGAGCACTTACTCTGTGCGCGGCAAGCAGTACGTGGTCATCGCTGCCGGCGGTGGGAAACTGGGAACGAAGTCAGGCGACGCTTACCTCGCATTCACGCTTCCCTGATTTGGACGACCGCTTCGCTCAGCTCCCCGTCGAAATCGATACCGGCGCGGTTTCGGTCGTTGGCTTCCTGACCAAACGCCAGGGGAAGAAATACACTGCGTAAATCCCGGCGTACACCGCGAAATTCTCCAAGCCCGCAAAGTGCGCGAAGAAGAAAAAGAAAATCAGCATGTGCATCCGGATGACGTTCCGATAGGGCTCTGCGAAGAGACTGGAGAAACTCTTTCCGCCGGCAATTGTCGGCGAAAGATCGCGGCCCAACGAAATAGGCCTCTTGAGAAAGGCGGCGCGATGGGCGAGGAAAGCTGACGGAAGAAATGGCCAGTAGCGACGCGCCACCTCGACGTAGGTCGTCATGCCAGCTTGGCTCATGCGACCGCTTCCCGGGAGATCGACCGGAAAAAAGGAGATCAGGAACTGGGAGTGGACGTAGTGAAATCCACCGAAGTGAACCGTGAAGAACGCCAGCAGGAATGACGCGCCGGCCAAAATCAGCAGCCAGAAAATGATGAGCGATCTTCGATCGGCGCCGACTATCGCGCGATCGCGCCAGGCCGACCAGGCGAGTTCGACTGCCGGCTGTCCGATCATCCAGACGATCGTGGCGTAGCCAACGACGAAACTGGAAAGCCAGAGGCTCCAGATCAGATCCCCACTGTTCCAACCAGCCCACCACGCGACCGCCAGACCGATGACAAACGCCACCGCGTCGAGCCAGGATGAGGTCCAGCTATCTGTAGTTTCGGGTGTGGGCATCGACCGACAATGGAGAAAAACCAATCGCGCGCAGAGGGTCTGTGCGTCTCCATTTCGACTGGCTTCGGCTGGCGCCCGTAACACAAATTGCGGCTAATTCTCTCCTGGTTAGGTTTTCGCTGACTGTACCGAAAATCTCCATCGCTTCCGACTCCGAAATTCAAATTGCCGCTCGTTGAAGCCGCAGTAGATACCATCGAATCAGCGCTCTCGGCGGAACGTGCGGGCGCCGGCAGAATCGAGCTATGCGCGAGTTTGAGTGATGCCGGCACTACACCAAGCGGAGGGTTGATCGCAGCCGCCGTGGAACGATGTCGCATTCCAGTATTCGTGCTGATACGACCGCGCGGGGGCAGCTTTGTCTACTCGGATGCAGAAATGGAGATCATGCTGCGCGACGTGGCACTGGCGAACTCGCTTGGCGCGCGCGGAGTCGTCACTGGAGCCCTTCAACTGAATGCGACGATTGATGTAAAAAGCGTTCGGATCCTCGTGAGCGCAGCGAAGCCGCTGCCGGTCACCTTTCATCGCGCCTTCGACTATACATCGAACCGTGCGGAGTCTCTCGAACAGCTGATTGACGCAGGTGTTGCAAGAGTCCTCACCTCCGCAGGAGCCAACACCGCCCTGGAAGGAGCGGCCGGAATCGCAGCTCTCGTCAGACAAGCTCGCGGAAGGATCGTAGTCGTGGCAGGCGGGGGGATTCGCGAAAACAACGTTCGCCAGGTAGTCGCGCTGACGGGTGTTAATGAAATCCACGCGCGCATCGGCTCGATCGTCGGTGGCGCAGCTGACGGACCCGCAAAAATCAAACTAAGAAAGCGATTGCCCGACGACGAATCTGCATGGGAGGAGCTCGATGAGGGACGCATGCGAGACCTGGTCCAGCAGGCGGGGTAGAACAGAACGTGAACGCTGCCCAAAGATCTCTGGCACTAGACGCACACCGAGCCGCGCTGGCGAGGTGTCGCCGCTGCCGACTGGGCGCTGGTATCCGCCCGATCGTGTCGCGAGCGACGAATCCCCGCATCATGCTGATTGGCCAGGCGCCGGGAAAAGTCGAAGCAGGCAGCGGAAAGCCGTTTTCCGGACGCGCGGGACGCACGCTGTTCCGCTGGCTGGAGCGCGCGGGCCTGGATGAAGCGACGGCGCGAGAGAGGATCTACATCTCGGCGATCACTCGCTGTTTTCCGGGCGCACACCCGAGTGGACGCGGGGATCGCGTGCCGACGCGCGAGGAGCAATCACGTTGTGCCGACTGGCTCGAGAGCGAGCTGCGCATCATTCGCCCGAAGGTTCTTATTCCCGTCGGTCGGTTGGCAATCGAGCGCTTCCTGCCAAAACTACCGCTCGACGAGCTGATCGGAACGAGACACATCGTGGAGCACGCTGGCGGAACGTCGAGCGTCATTCCGCTGCCGCATCCGTCCGGAGCGAGCAGCTGGATCCACCAACCAGGCAACCGATTCCTCGTGGACAGAGCCATCGAGCTCATAGCGTTCGAGCTTGGCGCGCAGGGTTGACCGGGGCTCTCGCGATCCCCACAGTTAGGGGCCAGTCGGGAGGAACCACTCTGGACACCTCAGCCGTACAGCAGATCGCCAACATTGGTGCTGGTGAGCGACGCAAGCGGCTCGTGGTGGGAATCGCGGCGTTCAGCGCTGGGATACTGCTCGCCATTGGCCTTATCGCGGTTAGCGCACCGCTGGTTTGGCGGCTCCCGTTGATTTTCATCTTCTACGCGGGCGCGCTCGGCTTCTTCCAGTCGCGCGACAAGACGTGAGTGCGACTGGCCTCGCGCGGTCTGCGCGACATGGATCAGGGACCGCAAGCCATCTCCGAGCCGACCGAGCTCGAACAGGTGCGACGGCAGGCGCGCGCTGTCTACATCAAATCGGTCATTACCGCCGCGTTTTTCACGGCGATCGCCCTGATTCCGTAGTCGTCCCCGGGGCAAGGTAGTGATCGAAATCATCCAGAGTGACATTACCGCCCTGGACGTTGACGCAATTGTAAATGCCGCGAATCCTTCGCTCGCTGGCGGTGGCGGCGTGGATGGCGCGATTCATCGGGCGGCTGGACCGGCTCTCGCGAGCGCCGCAATTCCGCTTGGTCCGTGCGCGCACGGCGAAGCCGTTCTCACTCCCGGCTACAAGCTGAAAGCGCGATTCGTCATTCACGCGGTCGGCCCGATCTGGTACGGCGGCCACCGCGGCGAGCGGGAATTGCTGCGCCGGGCTTACGAGCGATCATTTCAGCTCGCGCGTGATCACGGAGGAATTCGCTCGATTGCGTTTCCTGCCATCTCCACCGGAGTCTACGGTTTTCCGAAGAAACTGGCATCCGAAATCGCCCTGGGCGTGATGAGCGCGCATGCGGCGGATTTCGAGCGGATCGTCGCCTGTCTGTTCGATGACGAGAACTTCTCGCTCTACGCCGGCGCGACCCGATGAGGCAGTGTCTGCTCGTTCTGGCAATGGCACTGGCGGTTGGTGGGGCTGACGCGCAATCAGCCAGACGACTCGACGCAATCGCGCGTGCTCAGCGGGACAGCGGCTTTTCCGGCGTCGTGCTCGTGGCACGGGGCGACTCCGTCCTCTTCGAGAAGGCCTATTCGCCGTTGAACGGAAAGTCGCTGACGCTGAACAGCAAATTCAACATCGGCTCGATGACCAAATGCTTTACCGCCGCGGCGATTCTGAGATTGCGCTCTCAGCACCGGCTTTCCTTCAGCGATCCCCTCTCCCGATTCTTCCCGCACGCGGCGGAACAGAAACGCGACATCACCGTTTTCCATCTGTTGACGCACACGTCCGGGCTGGCGGGACACTCCGCCGGCACCGGCATCATGCGCCGCGAGGGCGCGGTTGCCGCGATTCTGTCGCAGCGCCTCGATTTTCCGCCCGGCACGCACTATCGATTTGCGGACGACGATTACCAGCTGCTCGCCGCGATCATCGAGGTCGCTTCCGGCGAAACGTGGGAACGCTACATCGAGCGCGAGCTGCTCACGCCAGCCCGGATGCGGGCGACGACGTTTCAAGGCGGCGACTGGGGGCGCAAGGGTGCGAACGGGATGCGCAGCACGGTGCGCGATATCTATCGGTGGCTGACGGGAATACATGATGCGCGACTCTTTGGCCGCACCGAGAGCCAAGAGCTCGAGTCACCGCTGATGCACGTGCGCAGCGAGCCCCCGTTCGAGATTCACTACGGCTACGGCGTGCGGCTCTACGTGCGCAACGGAAGGGTGGCCGAGGTGATGCACTCGGGCAGCGGAGACGGGCACAACACCAGTATTGCGCGCGTGCTGCCCGACGGGACGATCGTCATCGTCCTCTCGAACTCAGGGCAGCGTCGCGGAACCACCTGGGCGTCGTACCTCTCCCAGCGACTCGTTCCGCGCAGATAAAGTAGACAGCCTGCCTCTAACCGAAGACTACCAGCTAGGGCTGTGGGCGGAGATGCTGGGGCTCCGAGCTAGACCGTGCGCGTTTTCCAGCGCCCTTTTCTGAACAGCCACGCGCTCACGATCGCCAGGGTGGAATAAGCGAGCATGATGGAGATGAAAACTCCGCGCGGTCCGCCGTGGAACGTCACCGCCAACAGGTAGGCGAGAGGAATCTCCCACAACCAGAACACCAGCAGATTGATCCACGTCGGGGTCCAGGTATCACCCGCCCCGTTGAACGCACTGGTGAGTACCATGCCGTAGGCGTAGAACGGAAAACCGAGCGCCACGATCCGCAGGCCGGTGACGGCGATCGGCGCCACCGCGGGATCGGAGCTGAAGATCGACACGATCGGGCCGGCGAGGGCGACGAAGATCACGCCGACTCCGCCAAGGAACCACAGATTGTATTTGCCGGCTATCCACACTGCCCGCTCGGCGCGTTCCGGTTTGCGCGCGCCGAGCCCCTGGCCGACCATCGTCGCCGCGGCATTGCTCAGACCCCAGGAGGGAAGCAGCGCAAAAACCAGCACCCGCATGCAGATGGTGTAGCCCGCCAGTGCGGTGCTGCCAAAGGTGGAGATGACACGAACGAGCGCCACCCAGCTGGCGCTGCCGACCAGAATCTGAAACGTCCCCGATCCTGACAAGCGAACCATCTGCCACATCAGGGCTGGATCGAGACGAAAGTGATGTCGTCTGACCTGAACGCGCGCACCTGGCCGAACCAGGCGACTCAGCGCGTAAACCGCTCCGGTACCACGTCCGATGTTCGTAGCGACCGCAGCACCGACCACGCCCAATCTCGGAAATGGACCGACGCCGAAGATGAGCATGGGCCCAAGGAAAATGTTGATCGCGTTTGCGAGCCACAGTACTCGCATGGCGATGACCGCGTCTCCGGCTCCACGGAAAATCGCGTTGACCAGAAAGAGCATCAGCACCACAGCGTTCCCACCGAGCATGATCCGCGTGAAATTCACGTTGGCCAGCACGCCGGGCGATGCGCCCATGCCGCGGAGCAGCGCCGGCGCGGCGAAAATCCCAGTCGCGCCAAGCACGAGAGAAATGAGAAGCGCCAGCAGGACCGCCTGCGCGGCGGCGTGTGACGCGCCCTCGGGATCCTTCTCTCCGATGCGACGCGCCACTGTCGCTGTGGCGCCGATGCCAAGTCCCATCGCCAGCGTGTAGATCAACACCATCATCGACTCGGTGAGGCCGACCGTGGCTACCGCATCGGCGCCGAGTCGTGAAACGAAGAACACATCGACGACGGCGAAGACGCTCTCGAGCACCGTCTCCAGGACCATCGGGACGGCGAGCAGAAAAATCGCGCGACCGATCGGACCATCGGTGTAGTCGTGGTGCGCGCCGCGTAGCGCTTCCTTGATGTTCTCCCAGTTACCGGCAGTGACTGGCGGCGCCGACCCCGGGACGACGATTTCCTGAGTATCCGTCATTTTGTGGTCGTCCGGTGACTTAGCGTGCCGGCATCACTGCTGTTTCGGGCCCGGCGGCGGGTTCCCCGATCCTTGTTGGCCCTGTTTCGTGGTAATCGCGATGTAGGTTGCACTGTCCCATGCGTTATGAATCCCGATGAACAGCAGGAGCAGCGCAGAGCTCGCGATTCCAAAGAGTCCGACCGTCGAGGAGAATGCCAGAAAGCCGGCGGATACAACCATCACGGTGTATGCAACAAGCGGCAGCACGGTGTGCCAGATCCAGTCTTCCAGCACGGGCTTGTAGAGGGTCGTGCGGCGCGAGCGACGGATGATAATCATCGTATAAACAATTCCGACGGCTCCGGTGACCCAAACCACTGTCGCCGCCCCGGTCCATCCAGGCCATGGCACACTGAGAACAGCCGAGATGAAGAGCACGATGCAGAAGTGAACGATGGTGGGAGTACCGAAGGTGTTGATCTCGTGCTCGCCGGCTTGCGTTGGAGAATCCGGAATGAGCGCCATCACGACGAACTGAAGACCCGTCAGCGCGCCTGCTGAGGATCCGACGATCACGTAAAAGTTTTCCCACAGAGTGAGCGTCTCGTGTGCTGGCAATTGTGATCCCCTGTCTCCGCTACCCGTGCCCGTTTCCCGTAACCCGTTACCCGTAACCCGTTACCCGTTACCCGCTTCCCGAACCCCGCTTCCCGAAACCCGCTTCCCGAAACCCGTATTGAGAAAAAATTTGCCAGATGCGAAGTCAATCTACCCTTGCCCTGCCCGTTTTCGAACGGGGCATTCGAAAGGTGCCGGTCGGCAGACGGTCAGCGGGCAGCGGGCAACGGGCAGCAGGTAACGGGCAACGGGTAACGGGCAACGGGTAACGGGTAACGGGTAACGAGTTACGGGTTACGGGTTACGGGTTACGGGCAAACGGGCAACGGGCAGCGGGCAGCGGAAGCGACCTGACTCGCCCCCGAAACAAATCAGGTCTCGCGCAGCGACCCCAGACGAACGACGAGCCGATCGTAATTGAGACGCAGTAGCGCGATGACGTCGCTGATGTCGTCATCGGTCTCGATGCCGCGCGCAGCGGGTCCGGGTGAGTCCGGGAATACCGGATGATACCCGATTCTTCCCTGCTCCTTCAGTTCCGCCCACACATCCTTTGGAAACGAGAAATGCGCGGCACGGTCGCCGTGCAGGTGTCCGATTTCGCGGCCGCGAAACTTGAAGGCGTACTCGCCGCGCTTTCCCGGACCCGCCTCAATGCCGGGCCACGATGTGACTTCGCCGATGATCTGTTCGCTGGCGGATTGTCTGTTGGTCATGATCGACTCCGTAATATCGAAGAAAGTCAGGGCAGGATCAGGTGCAAGTCCCCGAACTCGTGCCACAAATACTTTTGATTCAGCAATTCCTCGTAGGCACGCGAGAGGTGATCACGACCAGCCAGTGCCTCGAGCATCGCCAGGTGAGACGCCTTTGGTCCATGAAGCCCCGTCAACAGTCCGTCCACTGAGCGAATGCCACGATCCGGTGTGATCACCAGGTCTGTCCAACCGCCGCTGGCGCGCACATAGCCATCATCGGCGACCGCTGTCTCGAGCGCGCGCACGACTGTCGTTCCAACTGCGATCACCCGACCGCCAAGCCGGCGCGCCGAATTCACGGCCAGCGCGGTTGGATACGAGACATGGTAGCGCTCCGGATAAGGCGGTTCGTCGATTTCGAGACTCGACACGCCGGTGTGCAGCACGAGCGGTGCGATGCGCACACCTTTGCGACCGAGCTCCTGCAGCATCTCGTTCGTAAACGCACGACCCGCAGACGGCATCTCGGCGCTACCGGGCTCGTCCGCAAACACGGTCTGGTAGTACTCGAGCGGCCACGACCGTGGGACATAGCTGTACCGAATTGGCGAGCCGTATTGCTCGGCGTAATCGAGGCCGCTTTCCGGGAGCCAGAGCTCGGCGATCCAGAGTCGAACGCGATCGCTAGTGAGGCCGACCTGACCAGGCGCGTACGGCGAGATGAGTCTCGCCGTTGCCCCACCGGGTAGGCGGAGAATCTCGTCGGGTTGAGCGTCGAGCAGAGGGCTGGTGCCGGTTGCGGAACGATGTCGCACCTCGACGACCCACGGCTCTCCCCTGCCGAACAACCTGGTCGAGAGGTGGAGCATTACATCACTGGTGCTTCCGTCGTGCGCTTCGCGCGTCGCCTCGAATGCCGCGTTGATCGTCTTGCTCGTGTTTATCACCAGGACATCACCGCGCTTCAGGAAATCCGAAAAGTGCGAGAAGTGGGTATGGGCCACGGCGTCGTTACTGATGCGCGATACCATCAGCCGAACGCCATCACGGGTCCGCCCGCGTGCTTCCGGCGGCTCGTGGGCAATGAGCTCGTCGGGAAGCTCAAAATCGAACGGGCGCGACAGGACAGATGGTGCTGATGCTGACTGCGCCGATTCTCTCAGTGCGACCGCTGTCACGCTGCCTCCCCTTCCATCACAACGGGCCCCAGTGTCGCGGCCACGTAGCGTCCGCTGGGGAGATCTCCCTCCAGCAAATTGATGAACGCGGGCACTCGCACTTCGGGCAGCGGACGATCGCTGATGTCTTCGCCAGGAAATGCCGCCTGATGCATGTCGGTGCGCATGTCACCGGGATCAACCCAGTAGACTCTGAGCGACGGATTTTCTGCCGCCAGCACGGCTGATAGTTGCTCGAGCGCTGCTTTGCTCGCTCCGTAGCCTCCCCACCCCACGTACGCGTTCACGGCGGCGTCGCTGGTGACGTTGACGATCCGCGCTCCGGGTTTGAGCTCGTCGCGCACCGCCTGCAACACGCCGAGCGGGGCGACGACGTTGGCTTCGAAGACTTTCGCCAGGATCTCGAGCGGATAGTCGAACAGCTCCGGCTGTGGACTCGGACCGAGCGCTCCGGCGTTGTTGATGACGGCATCGAGTCCGGCGTGACCGCGGGCGAGGATGGCGAGAGCGTGTCGGTGGCCCGGTGTGGTCACGTCACCGCCGACCGCGGCGACGTGGGTAATGATCGAGAGCTCGTCGCGCACCGACCGCAATCTCTGCTCGTCGCGCGCGGTTAGAATGAGGTTCCAGCCGCGCCGCGCCAGACCGCGCGCGAGGGCGAGTCCCAGCCCGCGTGAGGCGCCGGTGATGAGCGCCGTTCGTTGCTGCTGTTTGGTCTGCATTGCCGCTCCCTGTCCAAGTCAGAATTTCGGCAATCTACAAGTTCAAGTAAGCTTGAAGTCAAGGCCGGATTTCGGTAGATTCGCGGCATGTCGGATTTGCTGGTGATCAGCGAGGTCGCGAAGCGGAGTGGGGTGGCCGCGTCGGCGCTTCGCTTCTATGAAGAGCGCGGATTGATCAAATCAGAGCGGGAAGGCTCGGCGCAGCGGCGGTACCCACGATCCGTGCTCCGTCGCATTGCGTTCATTGTGTTCGCCCAGCGGATCGGTCTCTCGCTCGATGAGATCTCAAGCGAGCTTGCCAAGCTTCCACCCGACCGCGCGCCGACCGGCAAAGACTGGTCGCGTTTGTCTAACACCTGGACAACCAGAATCGACGAGCGAATCGCCGAGCTCGAGCGTCTGCGCGCCGGTTTGACCCAGTGTATCGGATGCGGATGTTTGTCGCTCGACCGGTGCGCGCTATCGAATCCCGGGGATCGCGCCGCACGGTTGGGGCCGGGACCACGGTATTGGATGGGGGATCGACCGGGAAACCGGAAGTAACGGCCACATACGGCCGTTTGTATTGTCGATTTAGGCGATCTTCAAACGACGATCTAATGTGAGATCGTCGAATCTGGAATCAGAGCGCGGTTGGATATTGCGCGCGCACCTGCTGCTGGCGGCTGTTCTCGACCATCAAGTCGACGAGCTGGACCAGGTGTTCGCCGATCTGCCGCATCCCGACGCACTGGACGCACGAGTGCGCTCCTTCGAGCAGCATGGTGAAGAGATTCGCGGCGAGAACCGGGTCCTGGAAACCCGAGGCCTTGCACAATCGTACGACTCGCTTGTGCGAGCGAGTTTTGTACTCCTGGATGACGCGCCGCGCCGGATGGTCGGGGTCGGGCAGCTCCGCCAGGGCGTTGCCAATCGCGGAACCGCGCTCTTCCATCGCCGCCAGCTTGGCGGCAGTGCGCCGGCTCCAGTCCTGAAGCAGGCCCTGCGGATCTCCGGCGTGCTTGGCGTTGAGATCCTTCCACTCCGCTTCTTTGTGGGAGATCATACCGCGCACCCACTCGGCGATGAGCTCGTCCTTCGAATCGAAGTAGCGGTAGAGCGTCATCTTGTTGGTCTTTGCCGCTTCGGCGATCGCTTCGACGCCGACGCCGCGAATGCCCTGCTTGTGGAACAAGTCCCCCGCCGCCACCAGAATCCGCTCGCGAACGGGCACAATCGATCTGCGCTTCGCCTTCGTTTTCGTCCCGTTGTTGTGAATATCTGTTTGCATGACTTGTTCTACCCCTCCTTGACTAAAATGTTACCGACCGGTAACATTGGGGTAATTGATGAATGTTACCGATCGGTAACATACTATAAGTCAGTACGAAGTGCCACCGCCAATTGTTGTAGCAGTCCACCGCCACGGAGTCGTGCAACATGAGTTCCACTTTCTCTCGCGCCAGCTGGGCGTCGCTTAGGGTTTACCCGCGCGGCTGGGCCGCTGCCGCCGTTTTCGTCCTCACCGCCTCGGCTTGCAGTAAGACCCCTCCGCCAATGCAGGCACCGCAGGTGACTGTCGCGCCGGCAATCGAGCGCGTCGTCGCCGACTGGGACGAGTTCACCGGCCACTTCCAGGCCGTCAACTCGGTCGAGGTGAGGCCGCGCGTCGGCGGTTTCGTCCAGCGCGTCGCGTTCACGGAAGGCGCCATGGTTCACCAGGGTGACGTGCTCTTCGTCATCGATCAGCGCCCGTACGAGGCCGACGTCGCGAGAGCGGAGGCGGTGCTCGCACAGGCTCGCACTCGCAATCAGCTCGCCGGTATGGAAGTCGAGCGCGCCAAGAAGCTCGTGAGCAGCCAGGCGATCTCACGAGAGGAGCTCGATGCGCGCACCAGTGGCCAGGCCGAAGGAGACGCCGCGATTCGCGCCGCCGAGGCCGCTGTGAAAATCGCGCGACTGAACCTGGAATGGACGGTCGTCCGCGCACCCATTTCGGGACGCGTCGGTCGCGCTGAGATCACGCCGGGTAATCTGGTTCAGGCTGGACCACCTGCGGCAACGCTGCTTACTACGATCGTCTCGCTCAACCCCATCTACGTCTATTTCGACACCGACGAGCAGGCATATCTGAAATACATGGGCGCGCAGTCCACTGGTCCGAAAGGACGGCAGGTGTTGATCGGTCTCGCCAATGAGACGGGATTCCCGCACGAGGGAAGGCTCAACTTCGTCGACAACCGCGTCGATGGTGCCTCGGGGACGATTAACGCCCGGGCGCTGTTGTCGAACCCCAACGGGCTCTTCACACCGGGATTGTTCGCGCGCGTGCGGCTCCTCGGCGATCAGCCTCACCCCGCGACTTTGGTTCAGGATCAGGCGATCGGTACCGACCAGGATCGGAAGTTCGTGCTCGTGCTGAAGGACGACAACAGCGTCGAGTATCGCCCCGTTGTGACCGGTCGCGTAATCGACGGGCTCCGCACCGTCGTATCCGGGCTCAAGCCGGGAGAACGTGTCGTCATCAACGGCCTGATGCGGGTTCGCCCAGGGATGAAGGTAGCCGCTACAAACGCTTCCATGGTTGTCGAGAGCGCCGCGCCGGCGCCCACGGCTCGGTAGCGCAACTTTTCCGGAGTACCTCCAGTGCGTTTCTCACGCTTTTTCATCGACCGCCCGATCTTCGCGGTCGTGCTGTCGCTGGTCATTCTTGCCGGCGGATTGATCGCGGTCACCCAGTTGCCGATCAGCGAGTATCCCGAAGTAACGCCGCCGACCATCACGGTTAGCGCGATTTATCCCGGTGCGAATCCGACGGTGCTCGCACAAACGGTGGGCACGCCGCTCGAGGACGCGATCAATGGCGTCGAGCGGATGCTGTACATGACGTCGTCCGCCTCGGCCGACGGCACCTTCAATCTCACTGTCACCTTCCAGATCGGCACCGACGTCGACCTCGCGCAGGTGCAGGTGCAGAACCGCGTGAATCAGGCGCTGGCGCGATTGCCAGAAGAGGTGCGCGCTCTCGGCGTAGTCACCCAGAAGCGCTCCCCGGACATCACGATGGTCGTGCACCTGTTTTCCCCAGACGGTCGCTACGACCCGGTCTACCTCCGCAACTATGCACTGCTGAATGTCCGCAATGACCTGTCCAGAATTCCCGGCGCCGGCCAGGTGATCGTGTTCGGCGCGGGTGACTACGCGATGCGCGTCTGGCTCGATCCGAACCGTGTCGCATCGTACGGATTGTCGGCGGGGGATGTCGTGCAGGCGATTCGCGAGCAGAATCTCCAGGTCGCGGCGGGCACCGTCGGCGCGCCGCCGGTGAACGATCCGGTAGCCTATCAGCTGACGGTCGTCGCGCGGGGGCGACTCACCGACGAAAAGGAGTTCGGCAACATCATCGTCAAGACCGGCGCTGACGGAGCTGTGACCCGTCTCCGCGATGTCGCGCGCATCGAGCTCGGCCCGGGAACGTACGGCCTGCGCGCCTTGCTCGATAATAAGGCGGCCGTCGCCGTCGTGGTATTCCAGTCTCCCGGCTCCAACGCATTGGCGCTGTCGAGCGCGATTCGCGCGAAGATGGCTGACCTGAAGACCCGGTTCCCACAGGGAGTCGAATGGTCGTCAGTGTACGATCCGACGTTGTTCGTCCGTGATTCGATACGTGAGGTGGTCTACACGCTGCTGCTCGCCACCCTGATGGTCGTGATCGTGGTCGTTCTCTTTTTGCAGACGTGGCGGGCTTCCATCATCCCGCTCGTCGCGGTACCAATCTCCATCATTGGCACTTTCGCCGTGATGCTGGCGACAGGATTCTCGATCAACACGCTGTCGCTGTTCGGACTGGTGCTGGCAATCGGAATCGTCGTCGACGACGCAATCGTGGTCGTGGAAAACGTCGAACGGCACATCGA
>Ga0070707_100000316_pt1 | contig 47399 bp, 41 predicted proteins | sample KBSK5502metaG_FD_65468 | JGI IMG/M metagenome (GOLD analysis project Ga0070707, IMG submission 65468) | Corn, switchgrass and miscanthus rhizosphere microbial communities from Kellogg Biological Station, Michigan, USA - KBS K5-50-2 metaG | ecosystem: Host-associated > Plants > Roots >... | reverse complement strand
GTCATGCGGTCTTCGTCAGCCTGCTCCTGCTTGGCTTGATCTTCTGCTCGATCACCCTGGCATGGCTGACCTTTATGCCCTCGTCGTGGCGCGGATCTTGATCGGCCTCGGCCTCAAGCTCGCCACCGACCGCCGCTAACCATATCCCTCCCCCTCTGGGGGAGGGCAGGGTGGGGGCCTTATCCAGTCAGCACGCCGATCGGCTGGCCGGTACCAGCCAGCTTGGTCACGGTCCCGCTGGGTCCGACCAGCCAGACCCCGCTGGCCGCCGAGGCGAACTGCGGGCGGTACACGATCAATGAACCGTCGCTCAGCCAAGCCCAGGGCCCTTCGGCCGGACGCACGCCGTCCAGCCCCAGGGGCCTGGCGGTGCCGTGGCTGGTCTTGATCAGGTCGGTGGCAAACTGCTCCTGGCCCGGGCCGGCGCCGGTCGCGCCCCCGACCACCAGCTGGTCGTCGTTCGGCGAGAAGTAGGCGGCGCCCTCGCGAGCAAACCGATCGGCCGGTAACGCCACGGTGATGACCTGGCCGTTGTCGGCGATGAGCGACAGCGTGTGCGGAGTTGTGTGGGGGAAGCAGGCGATCGTGCCGTTGGTCGCCAGGTCGCTGAACGAGCAGTCCGTGGTGTGGTTGACCGGCGTGACCTTGCCGCTGACCGGTTCGAGCAGGTCGATTGGGCCGGTCGCCGTATAGAAGAGGATGTAGCCGCCGATCCCGAGCGCGCCATGCTCCACGCTGGGGCCGCGCTGCGTCCAGGAGTACGGTCTGACGGCCCGGATAGGGTCGTGTGACTGCTCGATCACTCGAGGGGCCGATCCCTTGGCACCGGCGTACACCGTACCCTGGCTGCCGGTATCGAGCGTTCCCCAGAGCCAGGTATTGCCGTCGGGGCTCGCCACCGTGGAGCCGTCCAGCGAGGTCGTCCCCAGGTTCCCGAGATCCTCGACCGAACCGTCACGATGCAAGGCTTTCAACACCCCACCTTGCTCGACGACGAAAATCCGAGACCCCCTCGCGGTGGTGGTCACGGCCCCCGCCTTGAGGGTGAGCTGGTTCACCTCGGTCCCATCGAGCCGCACCAGGTGCAGGAGCGTCGGCGTGGTGTCGGGCGAGCTCTGCGGGTAATCGGCGATCACGATGAGCTCGGGCAATGGGGTCGAGGACGGCGTTGCCGATGAGCTCGGGCTACTTCCGGTACCGCCTGAACCGCCACCGCATCCCGCCAGCAGCACCGCCAAAAGCCCCGTCCATACTCGAGTGCTCACTTTTTTGCGCTCCTCACCCTCTAGCCTACTGACGCCTTGAACCGGCCCACCGGGTCATGGTTACGCCCGATACCTGATCAATGTGATAAAGTACCGCCGATTGCCCGGCCTTCGGGTGATCTCGCGTGCGGCCGGCATTCTTCTCTCTCGAACTAGGCCGATGCGTTCCATTCGGAGTTCGAGAGGAGGAGAACGGCAATGCCAAAAGGCACCGTAAAGAAGATCGTGTCCGACCGCGGATTTGGGTTTATCGCCGCCGATGATGGCAAGGAGTACTTCTTCCATCAGAGTGGCGTCGATACCTCGCTCAACTTCGACAGCCTGCGCGGCGGCGAGACTGTCAGCTTCGACATCGAGCAGAGCCAGAAGGGTCCACGGGCGAACCACGTCCGCGCCGCCTAAACTCGACTTCGCAAAAAGGGCGCCCTTTCGGGCGCCCTTTTTATGCCGCTGATGACGTCAGCGATTTGTCAACCGACGATGGTCGAGCCTCGGGCGGGATTCGCAGGATCGGGTAAGCGAGCAGCAGGAGGCCGTAGTCGATGAAGCTGACGAAGTTCAGGGTCGTCCCAGGATCCGGTCCAAGTAGCCAGGGCGAGAGCGCAAGGATCGCGACCCACGGCCCCACCGCCGAGATCCAGGGCACCGCTGAGAACCCGGGGCGCATCCCGAGCCGGATCAGGGCCGGCAGTGCGAAGATCGCGGGATAGAGGCCGCCTAACGGCGCCAGCCACATCGTGAAGCCCATCGTCACCGCCGCACGCGCCGGGTCGAGCGGGCGGCCGGCATCCTTGCGCAGCAGAAAGACGCCGACGGCGCAGCCGATCAGCATCAGTACAGCAATGCCCCGGAGCCCGATCGAGTGAATCACAGCTTTCGGTGGGCCGTTAAATGGATAGGCGGTGATGCCGGCGATGTAGTCGGTGATGAAGGTGTGGTCCCACAGGTAGCTGACGACGAGCAGCGGCGCCATGAAGGCGGCCGCCGCCCCGAGCGCAATGCCGAGCTGCCGCGGCTTTCCCCATCCCCCTAATAGAAGAATGCAGAGGACGGGAATGGCGTTCAGTGGCCGGATGATTCCAACCGACGCGGCGATGCCGACCAGCCACCACTTGTCGCGGCGCTGCGCCCAGAGCGCCAGGCTCAGCGCCGCCAGCCCGAGCGCCGCCTGCAGCTGGTCGATCCAGACCACCGCAAACACTGGTGCCGAGAGCAGGATCGGCCAGGCGATCCGAGACCCGCCGGTTGCCAGCCGGGCGGCTCCATCGCGCGACCACAGAACCACCGCGAACACCATCAGCGCCACGGTGGCCAGCATGCTGACGCTTTGCGCGGCCTGCGGCGGGAGCAACCCGAACGGTGCCAGTAGCACCTCGTGGGGCGGCGGCCAGGCGTTGCTGACGCCAGCGCCATACCAGTGAATAGCCAGGCCGGTCAGGAAGTAATGGCCGAGAATATAGATCCGCCCGAAGTCGAACCCCGGTGTCAATATGGTCCAGGTCTTCCCCAGGCTGTGGCCGATGGTGACAACCGCCTGGTTCAGGACCAGCTGGCCCGCGACGGCCAGGATGACCAGCCCGCCCAGGGCAAGCAGGCGGCGATGACGGAACGGGTTCTGCACCGCTTCCTCGTGTTAACGGGCGGTTGCCCCCCTTCTTGCGGCTGGGCGCGTACCCCGACCGATCCTCGCGGTTTGACGGATGCGCTGCGCCGGTTTCCGCCGGAGACCTACGATTCGGTGCAGATTCGCCGCCAGGCTGACCGATTACGATCGCCCGAAATTCCGCGAGGCGATCAGGCGCTGCAGCGATGACAGGTGCTCACTGACCGTCGGCCTGTGGTCGGGTCAGGCCGCCTTCAGCCAGCGACGTGCCCATGGCGGATTGCCCGACTGCCACAGCTCGGTCAGGACCTGCATATCGCGATAGGTGTCCATTGGCTGCCAGTAACCGTCGTGCTTGTAGACGCCAAGCTCCGAGTCCGCTGCCATCCGCTCCAGCGGCTCGCCCTCAAGCACTGTCTTGTCGGAGGCGAGGTACTTAAAGACCTTGGGAGTCATCACGAAAAAGCCGCCGTTGATCCAGCTGTCGTGGGTTGGCGGCTTCTCCGCGAACCGGAGTACCCGGTCACCGTCGACGACCAGCTCACCAAAGCGCGCTAGCGGCCGGACGCCCGTGACCACCACGGTCCGCTCCGACTGCAGGTGAAAGTCCATCAGCGCGCGAATGTCGACATCGGACACCCCGTCGCCGTAGGTCAGCATGAAGCGCTCGTCGTCGCGCAGGTGCGGTGCCAGCCGGCGCAGCCGCCCGCCCGTCATCGTTTCCTGGCCGGTATCGACGAATGTGATTCGCCAGTCCGCTTCGTCGTGGGCGGCGCTCAGCCGCTCGATCTGCTGTGAGCCCAGCTCTAGCGTAAAGTCGCTGTTCAGCCGGTCGTAGTTCAGGAAGTAGTCCTTGATCATCTCGCCCTTGTAGCCAAGTGCGAGGATGAAGTCTGTGAAGCCAAAGGCAGCGTAGGACTTCATGATATGCCAGAGAATTGGCCGGTTACCGATCGGCACCAGCGGCTTGGGCCGGTACTCCGTTTCCTCTCGCAATCGCGTGCCCAGGCCGCCGCACAGAATGACGACCCTGGTCTGTTCCGGGGAAGACTTTACGACTCGCATGGTGGCCGGCTCGCCTCGCGGGTTGTAACGGGGCGGTGGCGCCGATTCCTGCGCGGCATCACCCGCGCAACCGATCGCCATAGTCCGTCCCGAGGGTCGCCCGGAGTTGCCGCGACCGCACCAGCCGGTACGCGCCGAGCGCCAATCGAAAGGCTAGCCGGGTCGGCGGGACCGCGGCGCTGACTCGGGCTGCAACTCGGATGACGACCGCCTGCCGGTGCCACCTGTATCGCTCCACGATCAGTGCGGCCGCGGTGTCCGCGTCGCCCACCCGTCCCTGGCTCGCGGCAACGCCGCCGAGCCAGTAGAGCCGGCCGGCCAGCCGTCGCTCCATCCCGATCTGCGCCTGCTTCCTGACGGCCGACGGGATCGTGACCGCGCCCGTCGCATTGTGGATGATCTTGAGAAAAGCCGGCCAGGTGTCCGATAGTCGAGTCGCCCCGCTGGTCGAGTCGGGGTGATGCACCAACAGCGCGCCGGGCTGATCGCAGACGACGAACGGGCACTGCGCCGTCAGCCGGAGTTCGAAGTCAAGGTCGAATGATGGCGCCGTCTCGGGGTCGAGGGCGGACACGGACTCGAGCGCCTCGCGTCGGAAAAGGATCCCCACCCAATTGATATGCCCGCGGTCCACCATGGCAAGCAAGCCGGCGGGCGGCCGGTAAGTGCCGGGCGGCCAACCCGCGCCGTCGACCGCCAGCAGCCGCCCAGCGTTGTCGACGTTCACCACCCGCATCGCGGCGAAGACAGCCAGCGGCTCGGCCTCGAGCGCTGCCATGGCCGTGGCATAGAACTCCGGCAACAGAATGTCGTCGTCGGCGAGGAATGAGAAGAACGGCGTGTCGACCCGGCTCAGCCCGAACTGGAAGTTCGCGAAGGCGCCCAGGTTCTGCGGATGCCTCAAATACTCGACGCGCGGATCGTCGAAGCCGGCGGCGACCGCCGCGTTTTGCGGGTCGCCCGCGTTGTCATAGACGCGGACCTTCAGGGCCGTAAAGGTCTGTGCCAGCGCGCTGGCAATGGCGCGGCGCAGCATCGCCGGGCGCCGGAAGGTGGGTATGATCGTGGTGATCGCCGGCGGCTCGTCGATCATCATGCCGCTCCCCCCATGCCGGCTATCGATCCGTCGCCTCGCATCGCCGCGTTGATTGCCCCACGGAGGAAGAGCCGGCACCAAGCGCAAAGGCAAGGGACGCGCTGCCGTAGCTCAGGTTATAGGCGACGTTGCGGCGCACCAGGCTGCGGCGTGCGTTCAGCGGGCCGCTCCGGCGCGTCCCAATTGACACGAGGCGATCACCCAGACTGGTAACGCCCGGGACCTCCAAAGGTTGCATCGTTTGACACGTTCGAATCGAGTGAATGGCCACCGCACTCCTCGATCAGGGCGGATTTCTTCGTCAATACCAGCTCGTTGCACGAAATGCGGCCGGACCAGATCGCCCGCTACCTCGAACTGGCTGATCGGCACACACGCGGAGCGTTCTATATGAAGGCGTGGCGCTCATGGACGAACCCGATGGACCGGGTGACGCTCCGCGAGGCCGCCTACCTCGTGGGCGCCGAGACGCCGGACTCAGGCGGCCGCCGGCGGCGCCAATGCGTTGAACACCTCAAGGATGTCGTGGTACCGGCTTGTGTTACTGGCCGGCGCCCATTCGACCGATGACCGCAGCCGCTTGAAAGAGCGATTCAGCACCCATTCGATCAACCGGTGGACTGAGGGTGGCGTCAGTTTCAGGACTATCGCCACCATCCTCCACGCGCCGCCGTAGACGAGACGCTCCGACCAGCTCATACGATCGGTGAGCTCGCGCAATCCTTCGCCAGAGAGCCGGCCAAACCAGTACTCGCTGTAACAGTGAAGGATCTGGAGCATGCGATAGCGGCGATAGTTGACACGCAGGCGTAGGTCGACGCCGTAATTTGCCTTGATTGCTTCCATGGCCAGCAACCAGGAGGTGTTCATGTTCGTGCCCGGCAGGATTCTTGACCGCAACGTATCCGGCACCACCTGGCCGTTGAGAAAGTCGACGCCTTCCTGTTCCCTGTGGTTGCGACCGAAAAATCCGTACGACTTCGGGGTGATGCCGATCGCCACGAGCGGCCGGGAATCTATCAGGATCCGTTCGGCGGTGAGGAACATGGCGCAGGTAGTGTAGTAGTCGGGAAAAGGAGACTGGAAGACCTGGCCCTTGGCGCGCAGGGTGCTGATCAGTTTCCGGCTGATGGTGGAATACTGCATGTTCAGCCCGAACTTTAGCTTGAAATCAAGCAGTTGCCGCGCCACACGCCGCGCTCGTCTTACATCGAGCCAGAACGGTTCGGGCGCCGACCCGAAAAACGCGGGAAATTGATCGAACATCCCATCTGGATAGCCGGGGTCCACGCCCGGATAGGCGTACAGATAGCCACTGGTGTAGACAAGGTCTGGCTTGTCATGGCTCTCGATCAACTGGAGGACTCTCTTGAAGTAGCCGGGCATCAGCGCGTCGTCGTCGCCGAGCATCACGACGTAATCGCCGGTGCTGGCGTCCAGCGCGTTGTTCCAGTTGGTGGTCACCGAGACAAAGCGTTTCGTGCGCAGATATGTGATCCGGGGCTCGCGTAGAGCGGCGACATAGCAGGCGATGTCCTGCTCCGAGGCGTTGTCCGAAACGATGATTTCCCAGTCCTGGTAGTCCTGCCGGCAAACCGTCTCGATCGCCAGGCGTAGGTACTCCAGCCGGTTGCGGGTGGGCAGGAGCACCGAGAACTTCACTTACCTTCCTTGCGCAACACCAGCGTGTAGGTGCTGCCTCGCGTCCCAGCTCGGTCGATAGGCAGCGCCGCAAGCGACAGCCACCATCCCAGGGCGGTGGTTGCCAATCCCACGGCGGCGGCTGGGCCCTTGAACCGGCGGGCTTTGAACACATTGTAGATCGACTTCTGCCAGCCGAACACGTTCCAGTGGAGGTCGCCGGTATTCCGCGTCGTCTGTAGAACCGGCCGAAGACCTACGGTTGCAGCACGTCGCACGAGGGTCGCCATGGGGAGAAGTTGCAGGTGGCGGGGCGCATCGATGTGCGTCCAGTGAGGCCCGAACACGCGCAGCTGGAAGGCGTCGGGGTTAGGGGCCCCGATCACCACGATTCCGCCCGGATTCAGCAGCGTCGCCGCGGCGCTGAGCGTCTCCCACGGGTCCGCGATGTGCTCGATCACGTGCCAGAGCGCAACCACGTCGTAGGATGGCAGGCCCCGCATTGCCTCGCTCGGCCGTCCACTCTGGATCGCCCGGACGCCGACAACCTCGCGCAGAAACCGGCAGCAGGCCGCGTCGATCTCGATGGTATCGACGTCGAAGCCCGCCTGCGTCGCCAGGTAGGCAAAGGCCCCTGTGGAGGGGCCGATCTCGAGCAGCCGGCCGCCCCGGCGGTAGTGTTGGACGAGCTTCAGTTTGTAGCGCTCGCCTCTGGCCGCCCGGGCCAGCTGGGCCAGCGAGGCCGGCATCGTGTAGTAGTCGGGAGTATAGTACCGCCCCAGGTCTGCCGGCACCGGCGATAGGAAGGTCACATCGCATCCCGAGCATCGGTAATAGCTGAACGTCTCGTCCGACAGCAGGCGATTCCAGTCGCGAGTATGCCATCGCAGCCACGCTGGCTTTCTGCAGAGCCGGCAGCTCACCGACGCGTCGGCATGGGCGGCCACTGCATGGCTGGCGTCGTCGAAGTTTCTCACGCCGCCGGCTCCGCGAGGTCCTGCGCTCTCGGCGATTCAACGGTCGCCGTTAGCCCCTCCATTGGCGGATAGGGCCGAGGTGCTGAGGCCCATGGCCAGAACAACAAGCCAGCCATCTCAATACGTGTCCACAACGCCGCCTGGCGAAGAAATATTGCACCAGCATGACCCGGCTGGGGTCGATCGGCTTGAAAGCCGGTCGGTCAGTCTGTCTGCCGCGTCCCACGCTTCCTCTTCCCGTCCCAGAGGTTGCCGTCAGGCGCCGTCTGGTCGGGCCGAGCGCTGAAAGGCAGCTTCTCGAATTCGCGCAGCCAGTGCCCTGATGGTACTGGCAGGACCCACCTGCAGTGGGGCAAACCGTCATGAGGGCGAGGAACCGGCCCCGCCCCAAGCGAGTTTGGCTAGCCATTGCTTTGTGGCCTCGTCGGCCTGGTCGTATTGACGAGTGCGATTGTCTGCAACAAGAAGGTTTTCTTGCCTTCCGCTGCGAAATGTGTTGCTCGCTGGCCACTTTTGCGCCGGGTATGATTTGCCGTCTCGGCCAACGATCACGACACCCAGGCCAAGAGCAGCGAGCTGATCGGTCATGCCGCCCACGCCGCTTTCAAAACGCATCGCCTGCATCTTGGTTCGCGGCCGGCTTCCCGAAAGTGCAAGCAGGGTCCTTCGGTTCAGTAAGAAGGCGTTCGTTCGCAGATGAGGGTTGGGTTGAGGTTGGAAATACCGCCGTAAGCGCGTGAGCGTCCATCGCCTCTTCAGCGATCGGACAATCGCCTCAAGCGGGATGCGGCTCCTCACGTTAGTGCACCCATACAGATGGTCCGAATAGGTGCTCTCCCAGGACCCTGTCGCGCCGACGGCCCCGACTAGTTGGCCGGTGGCGCCTGCGAACAGCGTCGCCAGCCAATCGTCGTGAAGCAGTTCACTGAAAGAATTGAAGAAAGCAACGTAGTCGCCATTCAGCTGACTGGCCGCGGTGACGTAAGCGCCGATATCGTAGCCGTCATCAGAAACTACGAGCTTCGAATGGGATAGCCCGCCCAGGAGCGGCTCATACTCGGTTGGTTCACTCCGGAATCCTTTGAAAACGAAGACCAAACCATGGGGAATTCCGGCTCGATACGCCTTGTATGAGTTAAGGAAGGTGTGGAACGGGGCTATTCCGTTTTTAGCCTGGACCAGGTGCACGACGCTGATCTGTGGTATTAGCACTCGGCTAGCCCCGATTGCTTCGCCGACTTCGCGCGGCGGACGGCCGCAGTCAGAATGGCTAGAAGAAGCGGCCGCCGATCCGGGCCTCCGACCCGGCGTTGGGCTGGCAGCTGAGCGGCAATCGGGTCAGGGGCCGCATGGCCTCGAGCACCTGCAGCGTTAGAGCCGGGCCGACTCCGCAGTTGACTCCGCGCCGGGCGCCGGCAGGTGGGTATGATCGCGGTGATCAGCGGCGGCTCGACGATCGTCATGCTGCTCGTCCCATGCCGGCGATCGATCCGTCACTTCGCATCGCCGCGGTGATTGCGCCGCGGAGGAAGAGCCCGACTCCAAGCGCAAACGCAAGGGAGGCGCCGGCATACCCCGCGAAAAGGAGCGGCACTGACGTCCAGCCAAACCAGGTGACCACTAGCCACCCGAGGCCGTACGTGACCGTGATCACGGCCAGCACCTTCCCCGTCTGCCGGTACCAGGCAAGTGGTGAGACGCGCAGGCACTCACGGCACACGCGTGGTACGAAATAGATGTAGGCGAAGAGGTGGTAGCCGACCCAGGATAGGCCTGCACCCGTAAGACCGTAGATGAAGATCAGGACGACCGTCACCGGAAGAACGGTGAAAAGGGCGATCAGGTTCGACCGGGCCGAAATCTCGGGCTTGCCGGCGGCGATCGAGAAGACATTCGGCACCGCAAGCGTGCCGTTCATGTACTGGCCGAGGCACAGCAGGGCAACCGGGAACCACAGCGCATGCGCGATGCCAGGAGTGAAGAGCAGGGAAAAGAGCGGGAGCGAGAAGAAGGCGATCAGCGCGAAGAGCGGCGGCGTGCTGAGCGCCACGACGGATTGCAGCCTCGCGTATTGCGCCTGAAGTCGCGGTCGATCGTTGGCCTTAAAGAGAACCGAGAACGACGGCAGAGCCGCCTCCACGATAGCGTTCGCCAGCAAAGTGGCGCGGAGAACCACGCTCGAGGCGAACCCGTAGTAACCCAGGGTCTCAACCGGCAGCAGCTTGCTGACCACCACTTTGTCCGCCTGCGTGTGAACCATCCCCAGCGTCGTGATCAGCATCATCAGCGACGAGAAGCGGGCGTTGCGGCGGATCGTCGATGCCTCGAGACGCGGGACCAGCGCTCGCCATGGCACCGAGCGGACAACGAACGGCACATAGGCGGTCAACCATAGGACGTATGTCATGGCCAGCCAGCTAACGCACGGGATGATGCCACCGCTGATCAGGAGGATCAGGGCGATGCCGGCTTGCTGAACGGCGACGGCCGCGACGTCAATCCCGTTGTTCACCGCCATTTGCTGCAGACCACGGAAGACGTTGCTGTACAGAGACCGCGGCAAAGCCGTGAGGGTTGCCACGCCGAGCACACGAACGATCCAGGTGGCGGTGGGGGAATCGAGTGTCTGCAAGTGGATCCAGTGCGTCACCAGCAGCGGCGCTAGCAGCAGGACCGCACCCGAAAGCAGGACGAAGCCTGCCCAGTACACGAACGATGCGGTCCGCAGGATGCTGACAGCGTAAGCAAGCTCATCATCGCGGTGGGCCGAGATCTCGCGCACGATGGTGGCCGAGACGCCGAGGTCGAGCAGGCCGACCAGGACCACATTCAAGGTCTGGGCGAACATGATGATGCCGAATGCGTCGGCGCCGAGCCGCACGAACTGGAACTTCACCGCGATGAACCCCAGGAGCATCAGCAAACCCTGTCCTGCCAGGTTGTAGAGGACGTTTCGGCGGACCAGGCTGCCGCGCGAGCTCAAGGAGCCGCTCCGGCGGGCCCCGATTGACACGAGGAGATCACACGTTCACGCCGCCTGCGCTCCGGCGCGCTGCGCTTTCCACCACTGGATGGTCGCGGCCAGTCCTTCCTGGAGCGGATGGCGCGGTTCCCAGCTGGTCTCCGTCCGCAGCCGGCGGTTGTCGCCGCAGACGAAGGCCGGATCCCAGGGTCGGTACGGGACAGCGCCGAAATGGATCAATTCCCGGCGTCCAAGGATGTCGCCGATGGCTCCCATCACCTGGAGCATCGTCACCGGTTCGGCCGAACAAACGTTGAAGATCCCGTCCGCGCCCTGCTCCGTCAGCGCACAGAAAGCGGCCGCCACGTCGGCGACATGCAGGTAATCGCGGACCTGCCGGCCGCGACTCGCGTCGAAGGGCTTTCCCTCCAGCAGGGCCGTGATCACGCCCGGAACCAGCCGGCGGGGATCCTCCCGTGGACCGTAGAGATAGAAGAGTCGCGCCCAGGCCAGGCCGACCCCGAGTTGCGCCGCGCGGGCGGTCGCGACCAGGCTGAGGGCGAGCTTGCTGGCGGCATACAGCGTCCGCGGCCTGGTCGGCGCGTCCTCTCGCAGGTAGCCCAGGTCGGTGTCATATTCGGCGCAGGTCCCGGCCATGACGACGTGTCGACACCCCACGGCGGCCAGCGTCTCCAGCAACCGGAGGCTGTCCTCGAGGCAGCCGACATTCGCAGGAGCGTCCAGGTACTTGCCCGGTTTCGCATACCAGGCGAGATGGATGCATCGTTCGGGTTGCCAGCGCAGCAGCGCCGTTCCGAGCGTCGTATCGTCAAGCGATGCCCGGATGAATGTCAGCCGGCCCTCGATGCCGCCGAGCCGCGGCGCCGGCGCTGTCGACCGGACCAGCGCGGTCACCTCGTGGCCGCTGTGGAGCAAGCCGCGCACCACATGGGAGCCGATGAAGCCCGCCGCTCCCGTCACCAGGATGCGCATCCTAGTGCTGCTTGATGTCCCAGTTATAGGGGATGTGGTTGTTGAAAGGGTCGATGCGGACCGACTCCACCTCCTCGTGGGGAATGTCGATGCAATCGGCCATGATGGCCGGCTCGGAGCCCATCCCCTTGAAGCCGTTCCACAGCCCCGGCGGGATGACCACGAGCGCATAGTGGTCGGGACCCAGGAACACCTCCATCAGCTCGCCCCTGGTGGGCGAGCTCTCGCGCTCGTCGTAGATGGCGAGCTTGACCCCGCCGTGGATGCAGGCGTAGTTGAGGGTCATGTTCTTGTGCAGGTGCCAACCTTTGACGACTCCGGGGTAAATGGTCGAGAAGTAGATCTCGCCGAATCGTGTGAAGTGCGGGTCGGTGCGCTTCAGCATGTGGTAGATCGTTCCCCGCTCGTCCGGGATGCGGCGCAGTGGGATGATCTTGACGCCTTCGATCATCAGGCAACCTTCACTTCCGGCACCGGGATGATGAAGCGTCCCCCGAGCTGGCGGTAGGCCTTCTGCTGTTCGAGGATCTCGTCGGCGAAGTTCCAGGTGAGCAACAGCACCTCGTCGGGCATCTCTTCCAGCAGGCGCTCCGGCAGGCTGATCGGTAGGTGCACGCCTGGCATGAAGCGGCCCTGCTTGTGCGGGCTTCGGTCGACGACAAAGTCCAGCGTCTCCTTGCCGATGCCGAAGTAATTGAGCAGCGTGCTGCCCTTGGCGGCCGCGCCATAAGCGGCGATCCGATCGCCGCGACGCTTGAACCCGGCCAGCGTCGACCTGAGGGAGGCCTTCAGCGCCTCGACCCGCGCGCCGAAGTCCCGGTAGGTCGCAAATCGATCAACGCCCCAATCGGCCTCTTCCGCCAGCAACCGCTTGACCGCGGGCGTGGCGACATCGGTTTTGCCGGCGGTCACCCGCAGGGACCCGCCGTGGATCGGGATCCGTTCGACGTCCTGGACGAACAGACCGTGCCGTTGGAAGAGCCGGTCCAGCGCGGTAAGCGAGTAGTAGCAGAGGTGCTCGTGGTAGATAGTGTCGAACTCGCAGTGGTCGATCAGGTCCTTGAGATAGGGCGCCTCGATCACCGCCACGCCGTCGTCCTTCAACAGGACCTTGATGCCCTCGACGAAGCCGTTGAGGTCGGCGACGTGGGCCAGCACGTTGTTGGCGTGGATGAGGTCGGCGGTCTCGCCCCGCTCTCGCAAGCTGCGGGCCAAGTCCAGGCCGAAGAACTCGACCAGTGTCGGGATGCCGCGATCGATCGCGACCCGTGCGACATTGGCGGCCGGGTCGATGCCCAGTACGCGGACGTGGTGCTGACGGTAGTACTGCAGCAGGTAGCCGTCGTTGCTGGCCAGCTCGACCACCAGGCTCCGCGAGGTCAACCGGCGAGTGTCCATCATCCGCCCCACCAGCTCCTGCGCGTGTTTCAGCAGCGCGTCAGAAACCGACGAGAAGTAGAGGTACTCGCTGAACAGCCGCTCAGGCGGCACGGTCTCCGTGATCTGCACGAGGGCGCAGGTCGGGCAAAATGCCAGCTCCAGGGGGAACGTTGGTTCCGCCTCGTCGAGCTGGTCCCGCGTCAGCAAGGAGTTGGCCAGCGGCGTCCGTCCCAGGGAGAGGACGAGTTGCAGGCCGGTCGATCCGCACGACCGGCAACTCCGCATCGCCGTCATGCCGCCAGCGCCGTGTCGGCGGGCGGCGTCCAGCGGAGCGTCTCGTCGAGCTGGCCGCCTTCGAGCAGGTGCTGCAGCTGCTTGAGCCGCGTGTACTTCCGGCTCTGGAAATCTTCGAGCGTCAGGCGGGCGCCACGGAACGCCAGGTAGAGTTGCCAGGCACCGCTGCGCACGTTCCACTTCGGATAGAAGCGGGGCAACGCGGTTTCGAGCTTGTTGAAATCGACGCGATAGTTGCGCGGATCATGATGCGCCTGCCCGGCAAACTCGAGCTCGCAGTTGGGGACCGTGTCGCGCACGGTCTCGGCAACCGCCCGCACCTGGTAGTTCTCACCCGGCGCCCCCACGTTGAACGCCTGGGCGTGGATCGCCTGTCGAGGTGCGGTCAGCGCGGCGGCAAAGGCGCCTGCGATGTCCTCCACGTGGATCAGCGGCCGCCAGGCGGTCCCATCGCTCAGGATCCGGACTTTTCCGGTGGTCCATGCCCAACCGACCAGGTTGTTGAGGACGAGGTCGGCACGCAGCCGAGGCGAGACGCCGTAGGCGGTGGCGTTGCGCATGATGATCGGGCTGAAGCCGCTGTCCGCCATCGCGAGCAGGTCTTCCTCGGTGCGGATCTTCGATTCCGCGTAGGGCGTCAGCGGATTGAGCGGCGCGGCTTCCGTCAGCGCCGCGTCGGTGCCGCTCGCGCCGTAGATGCTGCAGGACGAGGCAAACAGGAAGCGCTGGATGCCGGCCGCCTTGGCCAGGCGGGCGAGCCGTACGGAGGCGGCATGGTTGATCTCCAGCGTCCACTGCGGATTCAGGTCACCGAGGGGATCGTTGCAGAGGGCCGCCAGGTGGACGACCGCCTCGATCCGAGCAAGATCACCCTCCGTAACGTCTCGGATGTCCTTTCGGATGGCGGTGAGCTCTGACTCCCTACCCGCTGCGCCTTTTTCCCTCCTCCCTTGCGGGGCCATTTTCCCTCCCCCGACGGGGGAGGGCAGGGTGGGGGCTTCGGTTTCTCGAAAGGCACCATTCGCAAAAAACCCGGTATCCAGCCCGACGACCTCGTGGCCGGCGGCCTGGAGGGTCGGGACCATGACCGCCCCGATGTAGCCGTCGTGGCCGGTGACCAGAACCCGCACCTCGATGCAACGGACGTGTGACGCCGTTCTTTCTGCCGCAGCGAGGCCTCAGGCAGCGGTGGCGGCGGCGTCCGCCCCGGTCAACCGCTGCACCAGCGCCTGGATCGAGCGCTGCCAGCTGAACTCCCGCGACCGCTCCAGCCCGGCCCGGCCGAGCTCTCCCCGCCTGACCGGGTCGCCTCGCAGCATGCGAATGGCATCCGCCCAGGCGGCGCTGTCCGTTGGAGCCAGGATGATCCCCGCTGAGCCGATCACCTCCACGCACGCCGGCGCACTGGAAACGACGGCGGCGGTTCCGGATGTCATGGCCTCGAGGATCGGAAGCCCGAACCCCTCGTACAGCGAAGGGTAGGCGAGGCAGATCGCGTGACGGTAGAGCAATGCCTTGTCGTCCTCGCAGACGTAGCCGAGGTACACCAGCCGGCCGGTGCGATGCAGCGCCGTCACCTGCGCCAGGATGGGCCCGTATCTCCAGCCGAGTCCTCCCGCGACGACCAGCTGCAGGGGCAGGTCCTGAAGGTGCCGCGTGAATGCCTCCATCAGCACTGCCAGGTTCTTGCGCGGCTCGAGCGTCCCTACGCTCAACACGTAGTCGCCCCGAATGCCGAGCGCCGTCAAGCGGTCGGCTCCGGCGATCGGTTCGCGCGCCGGCGACCGTCCGGGCCGAGCCACGCAGATCTTCCTCGCCGGGATTCGCAGCCGCTCGACCAGGTCTTTTCGCGAGGTCTCAGAGATGGTGATGATCGTCTCCGCGCGCGCCGCAACCGGGTACGTGTGCCGCTCGAAGAAGCCGCGCAGCCTGGGATGCGTCCACGGAAGGATCAGCGGGGTCAGATCGAAGATCATCGGTATGGCCTGCCGGCGGGCCAGCAAGACTGGCAGCCGGCTCAGCGAGATCAGCGGGAGTCCGGTTCGACGCGCGAGGATCGACTCCATCACGTCGAAGCGGAAGTTCGGGAGGTCGGGGAGCGCCGTCACCTCGAACGGCAGTGATGGCCTGCTGCCCGGCCTCGCCAGACCCCGTACGGGCAGGTGCTCGTTCAGGGCGATGGCGAGGTCCCTGATGTAGAGCCCGATCCCGGCCGGCTCGCCCTGGCTCCAGCGGAGATCGACCAGCACCGATGTCACAGGCAAGTAACGTGTCTTTCCATCCCCCGCTTGCGGGGAAGGGTCAGGGTGGGGGACGAAAAGTTCAACCTCACTCCATCGTTACCTCATCGTGGCGCTGCCCGCCCGTCTCCTTCCCCAGGTTCAACGGGAGCCAGGGATCTGCGTCATCATCCCGTGCCTGAACGAGGCGGCCACCATCGGCCGGGTGATTTCCGACTTTCGCCGGGCGCTGCCCAGGGCCACCGTCATCGTCTTTGACAACGGCTCGACGGACGGGTCGGCCGAGAAGGCGCAAGTCGCCGGGGCGACGGTCGTCCGTGTACCGCGGCAGGGCAAGGGCTACGTCCTCCGCTACGCCTTCGACCGGATCAAGGCCGACGTGTACGTGATCGTCGACGCCGACGACACCTATCCCGCCGATCAGGTCCAGGACCTCGTCGCCCCGGTCCTGCGCGGTGACTGTGACATGGCGGTCGGCGCACGCGAGCACTTCGCCCAGCCCGATGCCATCCGTCCCCTCCATCGCTGGGGCAACCGCCTGATCGTCTCCTTCCTCAACCTCTCCTTTGGGACTCGGCTGCGCGACATCCTCTCCGGGTACCGCGTGCTCTCGGGCGATATGGTGCGCGAACTCCCCCTCCTCGCCCCCGGCTTCGAGGTCGAGACCGAGCTTACCCTCGAGACGCTCGAGCGCGGCTTCCGCGTGCTCGAAGTCCCGGTCCAGTACCGGCGCCGCCCACAGGGCAGCCGATCCAAGCTCAGCTCGTTCAAGGATGGCTACCGGATCCTGATGACGATCATGACCCTGCTGCGCGACTACCGGCCCATGACCTTCTTTACGGCGCTCGCCGCGGGGATCAACTTGATCGGTCTCTGCGGTGGAGCGATTGTCCTCACCGATTATCTGCGGACCGGACTCGTCCCTCGCCTACCACTCGCCATCCTGTCGGCAACCTTGATCCTGCTCGCCGCCGTCTTCTTCGTCACCGGCTTCGTCGTCAGTGCCATCAACCGCCGCTTTGCGGAAGCCACGGCCCTGTCGGGACGCTGGCGCGAGGATCGGCTGACCCAAGACCTGACGGTATGAAGCTCTCCTTCCTCTCCGACGCCGTCTATCCCTTCCATCACGGGGGGAAGGAAACGATCCATTACGAGCGCTCGATCCGCCTCGCCCGCCGGGGCCACACCGTCCGCATTCTGACCATGCACTGGTGGCCGAAGCGCACGCGTTCCATCGTCCGCGACGGCATCGTCTTCCAGTCGGTGGCACCGAGGACCTCGCTCTACAGCTCGAAGGGCGGCCGCTCGATCCTGGAGTCGGTCGTGTTCGGCCTCGGCAGCTTGCGACTGCTCTGGAGCCCGCCGTTCGACGTGCTCGACGTCGACCAGTTCCCGTTCACGCCCTTCTTCGCCGCCCGCCTCGTCTGCTGGCTGCGCGGCCGTCCGATGACCGCCACCTGGCACGAGGTCTGGGACCGCGATTACTGGCAGGCCTACATGGGGAAGCTCGGTCCGGTCGGCGTCTTCCTCCAGCGCTACGCGGCTCGGTCGGCGGACCTGATCTACGCCAACTCCAGGCTGACGGCGCGACGCCTCACCGACTGGCTCGACGTCGACCCGAGCCGCGTGATCGTTCTCTCGCCCGGCATCGTCGTCGAGCCGGCGGGTGGGGGGTCTTCTTTTCCTTCCCCCCTTGCGGGCATATCCCCATCGCCCTCCGGGGGAGGGCAGGGTGAGGGCTCCAAGCACACCGACTGCATCTTCATCGGCCGCTTGCTGCCGCACAAGCACGTCGACGTCATGCTCCGGGCACTGGCTCTGGCGCCGGGCGCCACCGGGCTGGTCATCGGCAGTGGACCGGAGAAGGATCGGTTGATCGCCCTGGCCGGCGAGCTCGGCATCAGCGACCGGGTCAGCTTCGAATCACCCGGCGACCATGAGGCAGTGCTCGACCGGCTGCGCGCCGGGCGACTGCTGGTCTTTCCGTCGACCCGAGAGGGCTTCGGCATCGCGGTGCTCGAGGCAAACGCGTGCGGCGTGCCGGCGCTCGTGGTCCAGCACCCTGACAACGCCGCCCTGGAACTGGTCCGCGACGGCGTGACCGGCATCATCTGCGACCTCGACCCGGAGCTGATGTCGGCCCAGATTCGTGCCTTCCTTAAGGACCGACTCGCGCAATCGCGAATGAGCAAGGCCGCGCTGGCCACCGTCGCCACCTACTCCTGGGACGCCTACGTCAACCGGATGGAGACCGCTCTCGCGTCCCTCGTTCCCTCCCCCCGTGCGGGTCAGGGAGGTGGGCGGAAGGCAGCATGAACATCCGCCTCGTCCGCTACCTGTGCCCGACGGGTCGTCCAGGGCGGCGCCGAGAAATACCCGTAGGGGTCTCTACGAGGGCGTCGCCGTCTCCGGCAACCCCTGGTAGTTCTGCCGGTAAAACGCCCAGAACTCGGGTGCTTTCCGCCGGCGCCACCATGCCTCGTGCTTGCGATACCAGTCCACCGTCAGCCGGATCCCCTCGGCGAGCTTCACCTGGGGCTGCCATCCCAGGCTGCGCAACCGTCGAGAGTCCATCGCATATCGGTAGTCGTGTCCCGGCCGGTCTTTGACGAAATGCTTCAGTGAGCCGGGCTTGCCGCAGAGTCGAAGGATGGTGTCGGCGACCTCCACCCCACTGGTCTCCGAGCCGGTCCCGATGTTATACACGTCGCCGGGTTCTCCTTTCCACAGCACCCGGGCGATGGCACTGACGTGGTCATCGACGTGGAGGTAGTCGCGCACCGCCGATCCGTCGCCATAGATCGGCAATGGAAGGTTTTCGAGGGCGTTGGTGATGAACAGCGGAATGATCTTCTCGGGGAACTGGTAAGGGCCGTAGGTGTTGGATCCTCGCGTGATCAGCGTCGGCAGCCGGAAGCTCGTGTGGTAGGCGTTGACCAGGACATCGCCGCCAACCTTGCTCGCCGCGTAGGGACTCCGCGGCACGAGCCGGTCCTCTTCCCGGCTGCGCCCCTCCTTGACATGGCCGTAGACCTCATCGGTGCTGACCTGCAAGAAGCGCTGGTGTCGGTATTTCCGCGCCGCTTCCAGCAGGACGTAGGTCCCATAGACATCCGTCTTGACGAAGGCGCCGGCGTCGAGGAGGGAGCGGTCCACGTGGGACTCGGCCGCAAAGTTGACGATGGCATCCGCGTCCTTTGCCACCTCATCGACGGCGTCAGCGTCGCAGATGTCGCCCTTGACGAAGGTAACCCGCGGGTCGTTGCGGGCTTCCCCAAGGTTCTCCTCACTGCCGGCATAGGTGAGCTTGTCGAGGACGGTGATCTCGACCTCCGGGTCCCCGCGAAGCCGGTCGCGGACGAAAGCCGAGCCGATGAATCCGGCGCCGCCGGTGACGAGCAGCCGGCTCAGGCGGAGCTTTGCCACGCGAGCATGGTACCGCCCCCCGAGCCCGCGGGGAGGCGGCGCTTAGGTGGGTTTCGCAGATGACCCGCGAAGATGGACGGGTTGCTTCGTTACACTCAACGGTCATGAGTTCGATTGCGGTGATCGGTACCGGCTACGTTGGCCTGACAACCGCCGTCTGCCTCGCGGAGTTAGGGCACCAGGTAATCGGCGTCGATATCGATGAGGCAAAGATCAAGACACTCCGCGGGGGCACACCGACAATCTACGAGCCCGGACTCGATCAGCTCCTGACAAGCACCTTGAAGTCCGGCAGGTTGGCGTTCACCAGTGACTACGGCAAGGCGATCCCCGGCGCCGACTTCGTCTTCATTGCGGTCGGTACACCGCCGGGCCGTCGCGGCGAGGCCGATCTCCATTTCGTCAAGCAGGCGGCCAAGGGCGTCGCCGGCGCGATGAAAAAGACCGTCACGATCGTGAACAAGAGCACGGTGCCGATCGGCACCGGCAACATCGTGGCCCGCATCGTGGGCGAGAGTCTGGGCGACGAAATCCCCTTCTTCGTGGTCTCGAATCCTGAGTTCCTCCGTGAAGGCAGCGCGATTTACGATTTCATGCACCCCGACCGGCTGGTCTTTGGCTCGAATGATGAGCCCGCCGCTCGCGCGGTCGCCGCGCTCTACAGCAAGGTGGACACCAAGATCCTGATCACCGACCTCCACACCGCCGAGATGATCAAGTACGCGTCCAATGCCTTCCTCGCTACCCGCATCTCCTTCATCAATGAGATGGCGCGCATCTGCGAGCGCCTCGATGCCGACGTCAAGATCGTCTCCGAGGGCATGGGACTGGACCGCCGGATTGGCCCCCTCTTTCTCGACGCCGGCATCGGCTACGGCGGCTCCTGCTTTCCGAAGGACGTCAAGGCGCTGGCCCGAATGGCCGAGACCATGGGCTACCATCCCGAGCTGCTGGATGCGGTGATGGAAATCAACCTCGACCAGCGCACGCTGGTTGTCGAGAAGCTCCGCGAAGTCCTTGGTGGTCTCCGAGGCCAGGTGATCGGTTTGCTGGGCCTGAGCTACAAGCCCGAAACCGACGACGTCCGCGAGGCGCCGTCGATCGACGTCATCGAAAACCTCCTGCAGAAGGGCGCCGTGGTGCGCGCTTATGATCCGAAGGCGATGGAGGTGCTCAAGGCGCAGATGAACTCCATCGAGTACTGCACGGATCCGTATGCCGTCGCGAAGGGCGCCGATGCGCTGTTGGTGGTCACCGAGTGGGACGAGTTTCGACACCTCGACCTGGATCGCTTGAAGAGCCTGATGCGCCGTCCGGTGATCGTTGACGGCCGCAATATCTTCGACCCGAAGACCATGCGCGACCGGGGCTTCGTTTACCGCGGCGTCGGCCGCAGTTAGATCCGCAGCCGTGGCACGCCGGGCGGTCGTAACCGGCGGGGCGGGATTTCTCGGATCACACCTTTGCGAGCGTTTGCTGGCCGATGGCTGGAAGGTTGTCTGCGTCGATAACCTGGTGACCGGGGTTGCCCACAACATCAAGCATCTGGAGGGACGCCGGGGGTTCGAGACCATCCAGCACAACGTGTCCGAGCCGCTCCACCTGGATGGGGCAGTCGATGCCATCTTGCATTTCGCGTCGCCGGCCTCGCCGGTCGACTATGCGCAGCACCCCATCGCAACCCTCAAAGTGGGCACACTCGGCACCCATAACATGCTCGGGCTGGCGCGAGCGAAAGACGCCGTCTTCCTGCTCGCGTCGACCTCCGAGGTCTATGGTGATCCGCTCGTCCATCCGCAACCCGAGACCTACTGGGGGAACGTGAACCCGATCGGTCCGCGTGGTGTCTACGACGAAGCGAAGCGCGCGGCCGAGGCGTTCACCATGGCGTACCACCGTACCCACAAACTGCGCACCCGAATCGTTCGGATCTTCAATACCTACGGGCCCCGCATGAGGCTGAATGACGGACGAGCCGCTCCCAATTTCATCAGGCAGGCCCTCGCCGGCGAACCCCTCACCGTCTACGGCGACGGATCACAAACCCGCAGCCTGTGCTATGTCGATGATCTGGTCGAGGGCATCCTCAGCCTGCTTCACATTGACTACAGCGATCCCGTCAATATTGGAAATCCCGACGAGGTCACCATCCTCGAGCTGGCCAACCTGGTTCGCGAACTCTGCGCCAGCAACAGCGAGATTACGTACAAGCCGCTCCCGGAAGACGATCCAAAGCAACGCCGTCCCGATATCACCCGGGCGCGTGCGCTGCTGCACTGGAGCCCGCGCACCGACCTGAGCAGTGGACTGGAGCAGACGATCGCCTCGTTTCGCCTGGGTTAGATCGGGTTCGCGCCACGATCGGCTACTGGCTCGACCGGTGGGTATGCGGGACCGGCTTCGCCGCCAGGAAGTAAATCGCCCCGGCCGCCAACGCCGGGAACCGAAACCGGCTCGCCGCGGTATGAGGGTCGGAGGTGTGACCATGAGCCGTCGCCTGATCGGATTGCTGTTTCTCGCCGTGATCGGACTGACTGCCTGTGGCCGCTCGCTTTCGGCACCGCCCGCCGCGGCCGGCGATCGGTTGTTTCTCGAGGAGGGCTTTGGAAACGGCCCCGAGCATGTCACGGTCCGCGACTCCGGCACTGGGGCGGTTGAGCGTCAACTTCCGATCGGGACACCAGCTCCCGATTGGTCGCGCTACTACACTGTCACGCCCCTTGCCGGCGTCGCACGCCTGACGGCCCTTGACCCAGCCTCCGGCCGCAGCCTCGGCCAGGCAACAATCCCGTCGGGTTATGCCCTGCCCAATCTCAGTTTTCAGGCGCCGACCTCTGGGCTCTCGCCAAACGGCCAGTGGCTCGCGCTCACCAGCCAGGCGAGCGACGCCGGCGGACACCGGGTCACGAACTTCCTCGTCGGCCCCAGCTCGCTGACCCGTCCCTTTGTGACCGCCCGGCTTGACGGCGACTTCGTCTTCGATGCTCTGAGCAATGACGGCCGGAGCCTCGACCTCATCCAGAAGATGGGCGACCCCAATCACTACCAGGTGCGGCTCTACGACGTCCCCAGCCATTCACTGTACGAGCAGCCGGTCGTCGATAAGCGTGAGCCGAAGGAACCGATGACCGGCATCCGCGGCGACGGCGTGGCCGACCCGCAAGGCAACTATGTCTTCACGGTCTACGCTCGCGACGCTGGCCCATTCATCCACGCCCTGTCGCTCGATCAGGCGTTCGCGTGGTGCGTTGACCTGCCGGCAAAGAACGCCTTGGACATCGAGGAGCAATTCCACTGGTCGCTGGCCATCAACCGTAACGGATCGACGCTCTATGCCGTCAATGGTTCGACCGGCATGATTGCTGAAATGTCCCCAGCCAGCCTGCCAAAAGTTGACCGGACCGGACAGGTCGCCCTGAATGCCGGTCCCAGCCTCCTTTCGGGATTCGTCACCGAGGCGGATGCCAAGGGCGCGCGCATCGGCGGGGCTGCCCTCTCGACCGACGGCCGAACGCTGTTTGCACTGGGCTACACCGGCATCGTCGCCATCGACACGGAAAGCCTGAAGGTCCGAGCCCGGATCCTGAATGGAGAGACGGTCGACAGCATTCGCCTCAGCACAGACGGCAAGTGGCTCTATGCCGCGTCGGCGGGTGCGAGCAAGCTGTGGCAGATCAATCCGGCGACGGGCGCCCTGGCCGGCGAGGTCAAGGGCACCGACAACCCCTGGGCCCTCCTCTGGGCGCAACCACAATAACATTTGCCCCGTGGCGGAAATCCCCGTCCCCCTTGCGGGCGTTTGTTTCCCTCCCCCTCTGAGTGGAGGGCATTGGGGGCGTTGAAGCACCCTAGAATACAGGCGCGCCGTGAAGAGGGTGAAGTGGGCGTCGATGCTTTCGATGGTGATAAGCGTGGCGAGCGCATGCGGCTCGCCGCCGGCCTCGCAGTCCCAGGCAACCCGGTCGCCCTCAGAATCGGTTTCGCCGACTGTCAGCGAGACTCAATCGGTCAGCGCGTCCGCCACGACCGCGCCGCAAGGGCTGACTTGCCGGTTACCCGTCGTCACCGATAACGACGCCGGCTGGCTCACGTTTCCTGCCGCCACCTATCAGTCCGACCCGCGGGCCAATGTCAGCCTGCCGCATGGCTCGTCATTCCCACTGTCAAAGAGTTACGACAAGGCGTTCGAGCGTTGGCTGCCGGTACCGCGCGATGACATCTCGCCGGACGGCAAGCACTACGCTTACGCGGACGTGCCGGCCGTCGATAGCAGCCCTGTTCATGTTGTCGATTTGCCCTCTGGTGTCAACCGTGCCTTCAATCCCGGGACGCCCATGACGGACGGCTCCTGGTTCGCGATGGACTATGAAACCGAGGGCGTGTACCTCGCCGTGCAGCCCAACGGCCCGGCCGGACCGATTGGCCTCTGGCTGCTCGATCCATCCAACGGGGCCGTTCGGCAGATCGACAGCACGCACGGCTGGCAGTACATCAGCGGCGGCGGAGCCTGGGGAACGACAGATGCCTTAACCGGCCACGGTCCTGGCCCGGGCAGCCGCCTGGTACGCATCGACCTCAAGACTGGCATCCTCGACTCGTGGTACAAGCGCACCGATATCGAGTTCACCGTCGCCGGGGCCGACGGATCCGGACACCCCATCCTTCAGGTGTGGAAATACCAGGCTGCGCAGCTCCTCCTCATCACCGCAGCCAACGCCGCCACGATCATGCTGCCGGCGCCCGGATCGAGTGTGCCTTCGCTCAGCAATATCATTCACCCGGTTGCCGACACCCACGGCATCTGGCTCGGCGACACCGGCGGCAGCGTCTCCCTCTATACGGCGGCGACCGGCATCACGAAGCTGGCCCAGGTCGGCTCCGGCGACGTTGCTCCCGGCGGCGGCTGCCACTAAGGGTGGCGGATCTTCAAAAGCAGGTCAGGCACGTACCCACTCGTCGCGGCTCGGCACTTCAAGTTTTGGAAGAGCCCCAGAGGTTGAGTTCAACGCCGTGGCAGGATCAACGGGTCGGTCCGCCAGGTACGCGTCGAGCGCCTCGCTGACGAGTTCGGCCAGGGTGCGCCGTTCGCGGCGTCGACGCTCATCCAGCCGCTTACGCTGCTCGGCCGTCAGGTAGATCTGGGTCCGCCTTGCAGCCATCTACAGCACAGTATGCAGCCCCAGGGCCGGCTCCTCAGCTGACCTCCTAGAGCTCTCCCTTCCTGAGCTCAGCGATGAACGGGTCGTAGACCGCTCGTCGGGGTGCCCGCCGTGGCGTCCCGGTGGCCGCAGAACGGCGTGATGCCTGCGAGCGAACGTTCCGGTACGCGGGCTGACGCTACTCCAGGTAGTCTTTGAGCTTCTTGCTGCGGCTCGGGTGCCGGAGCTTGCGCAGCGCCTTCGCCTCGATCTGGCGGATGCGCTCCCGGGTGACGCCGAACCTCTTCCCCACTTCTTCCAGTGTCCGCTGGTGCCCGTCGATTAACCCAAACCGCAGTTGCAGCACGCGACGTTCGCGCGGCGTCAACGTGTCGAGAATGTCCTCGACTTCCGTCCGCAGCATGGTCAGCGATGCCGCGTCCGACGGCGAGGTCGCGTCCTTGTCCTCTACGAAGTCGCCCAGGTGCGAGTCTTCCTCTTCGCCGATCGGCGTCTCCAGGGACACCGGGTCCTGCGACACCTTCACGATCTCCCGCACCTTCTCGGCTGAGATCCCCATCTCGTCACCGATCTCCTGGTCGGTGGGCTCCCGCCCCAGTTCCTGTAGCAGCCGGCGCGAGACCCGGACCAGCTTGTTGATCGTCTCCACCATGTGCACCGGGATCCGGATGGTGCGCGCCTGGTCGGCAATCGCCCGGGTGATCGCCTGCCGGATCCACCAGGTCGCATAGGTCGAGAACTTGTAGCCCTTGTGGTAGTCGAACTTCTCGACCGCCCGGATCAGGCCCATGTTCCCTTCCTGGATCAGGTCCAGGAACGACATGCCCCGGCCGATGTACTTCTTGGCGATCGAGACCACCAGCCGGAGGTTCGCCTCGGTCAGCTTGTGCTTGGAGTCGTCGTCGCCGGCCTCGATAGCCTTGGCCAGCGTGACCTCCTGCTCCGCCTTGAGCAGGGCGACCCGCCCGATCTCCTTCAAATACATCCGGACCGGGTCGTCGAGCGAAACCGAGTCCATCGCTTCGATCGTGGCAATCAGGTCATCGTCGATCTCGACGACTTCCTCGAAGTCCTTTTCCCCGTCCGAGACCTCGATCCCCATGTCCCGGAACACGTTGAAGATCCGGAACAGCTGGTCGGGGTCGAGTTCGACGTCGGGAAAGCCGGCGAGGATGTCGTCCGGGCTGAGGAATCCTTGTTCCTTGCCCTTGACGATCAGGGCTTCGGCGGCCAGGACCATCGGGTCTTCGGCGCGCTTCAGCTTCCCGCTTCCGGGCGAGGGCACCTTCTTCGGCGCCGGGGCGTCCTTGAGGTTAGCCTTGGCCATGTCTCAAATCTTTGAGTGCATCGAGTTGGTGGGCCAAACGGTCATTCTCCTGCATGAGCGTCACCAGCCGAGATTCATCCCCTGACGCGCGCGCGGCACGCATCTCAGCCACTAAGGCTTTCAACCGTCGTTGGGCGGCGTTTATTTTAAGTGTTTGGAGACATTGCCCCAGACTCTGCCTCAGGGCAGCCTCCGAGCCGCTGTCGAGCTCGGGGTATTTGGCCATGGCCACGGCTGAAATCAGTCCCTGCTCGTCGGGCGCAAACTCAGACAGGCGCTCGGTAGGCCGCGCTGTCGCATCTCCTTCGACCATCTGTTGCAGCCTAGCGAAAACCCGCTCGTAAGCCGGGGCGGAAAAACTGACCGCCTGCAGCTCCCCGGCGACCTCCTGAACCAGGTCCGGCCGCTCGATCAGCAGCCCCAGCAGGTACCCCTCGTCTTTCGTGGCTTTTCCAGCGTTCCGCTCCCCGTTGCCATCTCCCTCACTCTTTGCGGACGATGGGACACTGGAGGCTGCCCTGAACCCAAGTCTCTCTCCCCCTCTGGGGGAGGGCAGGGAGGGGGCTCCAGATTTCATCACCTGGACGTCGCGAAGCAGGGCAGCTGGCTCAATGCGAAGCCATCCTGCGGCTTGCTGGGCATAGATTTCCAGCACGGACGCCTCCGGGATCTTCGCCAGCACCGGGATCACTAATTCGGCGCCCCGCCGGCGGTCCCCCGCGTCGGTGAGATCGAGGCTGGCCAGCGCCTGGCGCAGCAGGTACTCCCATTCGGGCAGCGCGTGCTCCCGCAGGTTCGCCCAGCCGTCCGGCTGCGCCCGCAGAAAGTCGTCGGGATCCTTCCCCTGCGGCACCCGAACAACCTTTATATATATGCCGGACTTCGAGGCGAGTTCGATCGCCCGCTGGGTGGCGTTCAGGCCGGCATCGTCCCGGTCGAAGGCGAGCAGCAATTCCTGGGTCTCCCGCTTCAGTAGCCGCACCTGGTGCTCGGTCAGCGCTGTTCCCGAGGTCGTCACGACATTCGGCACGTTGGCCTGCCAGGCGGTAATGGCGTCGAAGTAGCCCTCCATCAGGACCGCGTGCTTCGATTCGTGGATCGACTTGCGCGCCCGGTGCAGATTGAACAGCGTACGCCCCTTGTCGTACAACGCGGTCTGTGACGTATTCAGGTACTTGGGCTGGTTGCTGTCGTCGATCACCCGGCCGCCGAAAGCGATCAACTCTCCGCGCTCGTCGTGGATCGGGATGATGATCCGCTGCCGGAACCGATCCCAGAGCTCTATCTCCCTCCCCCCTTGCGGGGGAGGCTCGGGGTGGGGGGTATACGGTCTGATCGCCAGCCCGGCATCGACCATCTCGACGTCGGTTGCCCCATGTTTGCGCAAGAAGCGCACCAGGTTGTCCTTGCGTTGACCGGCCGGGGCGAAGCCCAGCTGGAACTCCGTCATCGATGCCCGCGTCACGCCTCGCGATTCCAGCTGAATCAGCGCCCGCTGGCCGGCCGGGTTCTCGAGCAGGATGTGATGGAAGTACTGGGCGGCCATCACGTTCAGCCGCTGGATGGTGCGTTTGAGCTCCCGCTGCCGGCCGGCCCCCGGTGATTCCTCCAGGACCACGCCAGTCTTCTCCGCCAGCAACCGAAGCGCTGCCTTGAAGTCGACGTGCTCGATGTCCTGGATGAAGGTGAAGTGGTCGCCGCCCTTCTGGCAGCCGTAGCAGTGCCACAGCTGCTTTTCGGGCGATACATAGAAGGATGGGGTCTTTTCCTGGTGGAAGGGACACAGCCCCTTCAGGTCCCGCCCGGCCTTCTGCAGTCGCAAGTGCTCCGAGACCAGGTCCACGAGATCGAGCCGATCTTTGATCTCCTGAACGGCGTCCTGCTTCACCGTAGGCATCCGGGCAAGCTTAGAATTTCCCTCCGCCATTGTGGGGGAGGCTCAGGGTGGGGGCTTCCTACCGCGGTCCGGCTACCGGAAATCCCAACGCTTGGGCAGCGCTGCTCATCGTCGCATGGTACGTAACGATGGCCCCAAGGTCGTTGCCATGGCAAGCGCGGCGGCCAGATGGGTGGCGTCGAGCGGGCGCACGCTTGCAGGCTCGAGTTGCTCGGCGCGCTCGAGGAGATCGTCATCGATTCGGATCCGATGAATGCTCGCAAGCTGCCGTCTCGCGTCGGTCACGACGCGTGGAAGTCCTGCGCGCCTGACCGTACGAAGGAGTTCCATGCTCAATAGCGCGGCTGTGCCCGGCGGGGCCATGCTTGTAGCCGGCGTCGGAATGCCGCCGTCTCGGGTTCGTGCATGAGCACTTTACGACCGCCGACGCGTCCAGGTACGCGACCTCAGCGCACATCCGCCCGCAACTCGGCCAGCACCTCCGATAGCCGGCGCGTCGCTAAAATCGCTGGCGGCTTCACGTCAAGCAAGTCGCCACGCGCTTGCGTGGCGCGTCGTTCGGCGATCATCTGGTCAAGAGTGCTACGACCCCGCAGGGGCACAATCCCCGCCACCGGTCGACCTCTTTCGGTCACCTCAATCGTCTCTCCAGCGACCACCCGGCGAATCAGCGCGCTCGCGTTCTATCGGAGCTCGCGGATGCCAGCCCTAATCATGTTCTGTGTGGTAGCACATCGGGTGCTACTTTCAGCTCAACCCCGTCAGCCCGTCAACTTGTGCGCCTCGTCCATATGCTCCTGGAGGCTTTCTTTGGACGGGAATCGGTCCCCGCACCTCGGACATTCGGGCCCCTTGACCTCCGCTTGGCCCTCGGCGACAAGCTCATCCATTGGCTTCTCACCTCCTTCCACTCTGGTCTCCCCAACCCCATGATGCACGCCGCTGCCTCGCGGCGCCACATCCTGACTTCGAGCCTCCTTCGCCAGCCGGCGAGCTTCCCGCAGCGGCTCCGGGGTGCGCATGCGACCGGTGACAGCCATCACCACCTCGCAGGCGATTTCGGGAACGGTCCGCCAGCCGGCGTGGACGAAGACCGGGCGGACGCCGTCGCGGGTCCGGAGAGCGCAGCCGACCAGGTCGTCGCCGATCATGAGCGGCGCCCGCGCGCCGCGCAAGCGGCCCGGTTCGCCGGCGGTCGCCAGCAGCGAGCGGTCGGTCACCCCGATGGTGGGGAGATCGAGTACGGCGCCGAGATGCACGGCCAGTCCGGCTCGCCGCGGATGGTCCCACCCGGTGGCGTCAAGCAGCAGAACCTCCGGCGGCGGGATCAGTTCGCGTACGGCCTGCTCCAGCAATCGTCCCTCCCGCAGGGCGAGGTAGCCGGCAACATAGGGCGCCCCCACGGTGCCTTCGATGGCGGCGACGGCAATCCGCTTTCCCCCTTCGAACTCCGCCGCCGCGGCCCAAGCGGGATCGCCCCGCGCCCCGATGCCCGAGATCCCGGTCCGATAGGCGATGAACGCGCCGGCCACCGCGACCGGCCGGTCATGCGGAAACGTCCAGGGTTCGACCTCCCGCACCTGCCTGGCCAGCTCAATTTGCACAAGCTCGAGCTCGGCGGTCGTCTCCGGCCAGGGCCTCATTTCTGAATTGGAGGCTGGCGAAAACCGGCCAGGCTATGCCACCATATAGCCATGACAGGAAATGTGATAACGATTAATCTCGATTGGCAGACTGTTCTGATCTGGGCGCTCGTCGGCCTGATCGCCGGCTTCCTCGCCAGCCATGTCATGCTCGGCCACGGCATGGGGCTATTCGGAGACATCGTGATCGGGGTCATCGGCGGGATCGGGGCCAACCTGCTCGCCAACTACTTCAACGTCCACTTCGCCGTTGCGGGTCACCCGCTGATCAGCGACATGATCATCGCCTTCTTCGGCGCCGTCATCCTGCTCATGATCCTGCGCCTGTTTGGCATGGGTCGAGGTTGGAGCCGCTCTAGAGCCTACTGACCCTATCCAGCACATCCTGCGGGCGTGGGGGATCAGCAGCAATCCCGGCGTGTGCCGGCCGTCGCGGCCGCTGACCGGCGAGGACGTCGCCGAGCTTAACCGCCGCCTCAAGTCACTCCCCCCGCGTTCCGCCGGAAGACTGACTGATCGCGCTGACAGCCTCTTACCTATTTGGAACTGGTTCGACACTCGGGGAGTCTGTCCCGGCTTTAGTCGGCAGCTCGGTTCGTTGGAGGAAGTCGGCTGGCTCCATTGATCGCCGTCTGGCCAGACAGTCATCAAAGACGCCGTCAAGGTCGTCGTGATCAACTCGCAGCACCCTCTTTTTCGAGAGCGCAAAGGCGATATCTGGTACCAGCTCGAAACGGCAGCCAGCGAAATCTGCAAATCGATCGACGGCGTGACCGTCGCCGAATATGAGCGCCGGGTCAATGAGATCGTGCTGCTCGCTTTCCGACTTCGCGGGCGCCGCCGGAAGGCACGGCTCCCAGCCGCGCAGCTGAAGATCCTCCAGTAAAGGCATGTCCCATCGCGTCCCCGACCTGGTGAAAGATCCGTGGTTCACGGGGCTGATCGCGGTCCTCGGTCTGGTCGCGGGCCTTGGTCTGTGGGTCCTGACCACGATCCTCAGTCGCGCACACCTCGCTGGCAACGGCTGGTCGCTCTCCGGCAATGGCGCCCTCATCATTCCCTTCGGCCTCGGACCGGCCGTGGTTGCCGGCGGCTGGTCGGCGATCATCCTGCGCATGCGGGGCCATCCGCACTGGCTGCAACTCGGCGTTGGGAGCGGACGGCGCCTCCCTTGCCTCTATGAATATGAAAAACGCTCGGATGAACGCTCGGTCGCACGTTATCGCATCATTCGCCTGGAGTCGTACTACCTCCGGAGCCGTCGATCAGAAGCAGGTTTGGCCAGATGTCCAGAGTCGGGAAAGCGTTCGGCAAGATTTCCTGGATCAATGGAACGTCGGGATTTGGCCAGATGTCCGATACCGGCTGGACGAGTGCCCGCGAGGCGGCTGTGGGTGCCGTTAGGGCCACCGTTGCCGCAAGTGAGAGCAGGCCGATCACCAGACGCCAGCGGATTTTCACGATTCATCTCCTTGCCCCCTCCCTCCAAATGGCCTCTGAAGCATCCAGGCAAAAGCGGACGCCAGCATACCCTGATCCTCGGCGCACCGCGAACCTCGCCCCACCTTCGTGCTACCCGGTGTGCCCTACAGGTCCTCGACCTCCGGCCCACATGTCCCGGGGCCCGGCTACGGCAGCCAGGCTGACACCCTCCGAGGTTGAGTTTCGGCTGATCCGACCTTCGGAAAACAGGGTAGTGGTGCACCTGTATTTTGCGGGTGTGTCAAGCACCAGAAAATTTGGCAACTAGCGCTTTACACCGGCGCGGATCCGTTGTTGTCCGGATCGCTCACAAACCGCTTAGTCGCCGGTCTCCTCAGCCATGATCCGGGCTCTGGACCATCCCCGGCCAGGCTCGATGAGATCACTATCGGTTAATTTTCCGTGGGTTTGTTTCTGCGGCGACAGACGACAGCGCGTCCGTATGTCAACATGTCAAGTCGATAACGTGCGGGTTTGCTTTACAAGCACCCGAGTCTATTTGACGCAGAGTCGCGCGACGAGCCACTAAAGGGCTTTACACGAAAATCACCGATGGTTACCCTTTGTCCAGCGACCGCGAAGTTCATTTTTGACTCGTAGACCCGAAGGAAGCGAGGAAGCCGAGTGACGTGGCGCAGGTCACGTGCGTCCATGCGCGCCCTCTCGGGAAGGGAGGGATCCGTTTGGCGACACCGTCCACGGTAAACGTTGTGCTCGAGCTCGCTCCGAAAATTGCCGGGCGACCCACGTACCCGACGGTGAGCGTGGTGATTCCAGCGAAGAACGAAGCGAAGAATCTGCCGGCCGTCCTGCCCCATATCCCCCTTTGGGTGCACGAGGTCATCCTCGTCGATGGTAATTCGACCGACGACACAGTTGCCGTAGCGTGCCGCTGCTTACCGGACATCCGGGTCGTGACGCAGTTGGGCCGCGGGAAAGGCGACGCGCTGCGAGCCGGATTCGCTGCGGTCACGGGCGAGATCATCGTCATGCTCGATGCGGACGGGTCATCGGACCCGGCGGAAATTCCCGCCTTCATCGGCGCCCTGCTCGGAGGAGCCGACTTCGCGAAAGGTTCCCGGTTCATGCAGGGCGGCGGCAGCACGGACATCTCTATTGTTCGCCGGCTCGGCAACTGGGGCTTTACGACGCTGGTCCGAATGCTCTTCGGCCATCGGTTCAGCGACCTCTGCTACGGCTACAACGCCTTCTGGACGCGGGTGGTCCCGCAATTGGCCCTCGACCGCGACGGGTTCGAGGTCGAAACGCTGATGAACATTCGCGCCCTACTCGTCGGCCTGAAAGTCGTTGAAGTGGCCAGCTTCGAATCGCCCCGACTGAATGGCGAAAGCGGGCTGCGCACCTTTTCCGACGGCTGGCGAGTGCTCAAGATCATCGGGCGTGAGCGTTTTTCAAGGCGAACTCGCAAACGCCTGGAGGTCGTCCCCGTCGCGGCTCGTCTATCAGTTCGCGCTCCCGAGCCAACTCCCGAAGTGGTGATCCTGTGCGGCGGACGGGGCAGCCGGCTCGGGCCTGTCACGGAACTCCTGCCCAAGCCACTCGTCAAGGTAGCTGGTCGACCGATCCTACACCACATCATGAGCCACTATGCCGGCCATGGTTTCAAGCGGTTCACGCTCTGCCTCGGATACGGCGGGGACATGATCCGGGACTACTTCCTGAACTATCGCATTCGAAATCACGACTTCAGCCTGCATCTCGGTGACAGCGCGCCTCGCGTAATTGGCCGACCTGCCGAGGCGCTTGACTGGCAGGTCACCTGCGTGGAGACGGGTTACGCAGCGCAGACCGGCGCGCGGATCTACCGCGCCCAGAGGTACGTCGAGGGCCCGTACTTCCTCTGTACGTACGGCGACGGCCTGGCGAATATCGACGTGGGCACCCTAATCAGGTTCCACCGCCAGCACGGGCGGATCGCCACGTTGACCGCGGTGCCCGCTCCGTTGTCCGACAGCCTGGGATCTCGACGCTTCGGCGAGCTCGTCATCGAGGATGACGATCGGGTCGTGAAGTTCATGGAGAAACCTGATCGGCCAAGCAGCGACGCGTCGGGCTACATCAACGGTGGATTCTTCGTCTTCAACCGCGAAATCATCAACTATCTGTCTGACGACGATAGCTGTGTCCTCGAGCGCACGGCACTTGAGCGGCTCGCCGCGGACGGCGAGCTTCGCGCCTTCAAGTACGACGGGTTCTGGCAGTGCATGGATACGCTGGAGGACCGTGACAATCTGGACCGCCTGCTCAGCACACGGCCCAGCCTGCCGGTCGAGCCAAACGGGGCTAGCCTGCCGGTCGAGCCGAACGGGCCTAGCTTGCCGATCGAGCCGAACGGGAGCCTGGTGCCAGTCGGAGCCGGCGCCTGATGCGCATTCTCGTCACGGGACATCTCGGTTACATCGGACCTGTCGTCGTCTCCGCGTTGAATCGAGCCGGACACGACGTCGTGGGGCTGGACAGCGGCCTGTTCAGGGAGTGCGCTCTCGAACCCAGCACGGAGGTGCCGACCATCACACGCGACCTGCGCGACATCACGCCGGATGACGTTGCCGGCTTCGAGGCGATCGTCCACCTGGCCGGCCTTTCCAACGATCCACTCGGGTTCCTGGACCCAGCCCTGACCCACGAGGTAAACGCGGCTGCCACCGTGCGACTGGCCCGCATCGCGCGCGAGGCCGGTGTTCGCCGTTTCCTCAACTCGTCCTCCTGCAGCGTGTACGGGGCGCCCGAGGAAGCGTGGGTCGATGAGACCTCAGCGCTCCGTCCGGTGACCCCGTATGGTGAATCGAAAGCGGTCGCGGAGCAGGGCCTGGGGCGGCTTGCCAGCCCGTCCTTCTGCGTGGTCTCGTTCCGCAACGCGACCGCCTTTGGCTACTCCCCCAGGCTGCGGACCGACCTGGTGGTCAACGACCTGGCTTCAGGCGCCTACTTGCGGGGCGAGATCCGGCTCAATAGCGATGGTTCCGCCTGGCGGCCTCTTGTTCATGTGCGCGATATCGCCCAGGCGTTCGTGCTCGGGCTTTCGGCCCCGAGCACCTCCGTTAACGGCGCGATTCTCAACGTCGGCGCCGACGCTCAGAACTACACGGTCATCGAGATCGCCCGGACGGTGTCCGAAATGGTCCCCGGGGCCCGGCTCACCGTCGCCGATGGAGCGGGCAAAGATCGCCGCAGTTACCGCACCCGATTCGAGCGCGTGCGGCAGGTCCTGCCGGATTTCTCGTGTGCCTATGACCTGCGGACCGGCATCCACGACCTGCTCGACAACTTCCGGCGCCTCGACCTCCGCTCCACGGAGGGCCTCGTCCGTCTCGCCCATCTTCAGCGCCTAATGGCCGCCTCCGAGGTCGACGCGAGTCTGCGACGGCGGGTCCTGGTGGCGTGATCGAGGGGATGCAATGAAGTTCCATGCGACGGCGGTAGCCGGCGCCTTCGTCATTGAACCGGAGCCGCGTCGCGATGATCGAGGCTTCCTGGCTCGGACCTTCTGCGTCTCCGAGTTCGGCCAGCACGGCCTCGACTTCGCACCGGTCCAGTCGTATCAGTCGTACAGCCGTCGCAAGGGGACGGTGCGCGGGCTCCATTACCAGGTTGCGCCGGCGACCGAGTCAAAGGTGGTCCGCTGCATCGCGGGCGCGATTTACGACGTGATCCTCGACGTCCGGCCGGACTCGCCGACCTATCTGCGTTCCTTCGGGGTGGAGCTCACCGCCGAAAATCGCCTGGCTCTGTACGTGCCGGAGATGGTTGCGCATGGCACCCAGGCACTCACCGACGGGGCGGAATTGCTTTGCCTGGCGGGCCATGCTTACGCGCCGGAATCGGAGCGGGGTGTTCGTTATGACGACCCCGCGCTCGCGAATCGATGGCCGCTAGCAGTCGCCCAAATCTCTCCCAAGGACCTGGCCTGGCCACCGCTTCGGCCCGCCGTCGGAGCACCCCGATGATCATCGTTGACAGGGCACTCGCCGCTCGGGAAGCGGCCGGCAATCCGATACGTGTCGGCATGATCGGGGCCGGCGCACTGGGTCGCGCCCTGGCCGAGCAGATCATCGGCTCAGTCAAGGGAATGCGCTTGGTGGCCATTTCGAACCGCCACATCGAGAAAGCCCAGGCGGCGTACGCCGGCGCCGGCATCGAGTCGGTGCGGCGCGTTGCCACCAGTGCGGCGCTGGAGGATGCAATCGCCCGCCGCCAGTATGCCGTCACCGAGGATGCGGCGCTTCTCTGTCGAGCTCAGGGCATCGACGCCCTGATCGAGGCGACCGGGACGGTCGAGTTCGGTGCGCGCGTGACCCTGGATGCGATCCAGCATGGCAAGCACATGGTCCTCGTCAACGCCGAACTCGACGGCACGCTGGGTCCGATCCTCAAACGCTATGCGGATCATGCCGGCGTGGTCATAACGGGTTGCGATGGCGACCAGCCGGGGGCCGAGATGAACCTGTACCGGTTCGTGAAGGGGATCGGGCTCACGCCCGTCCTCTGCGGGAACATCAAAGGTCTCGAGGACCACTACCGGACGCCCACAACCCAGGAGGCGTTCGCCCGGCGGTGGCGGCAACAACCCTACATGGTCACCAGCTTTGCCGACGGGACGAAGATCTCTTTCGAGCAGACCGTGGTGGCCAATGCCACCGGCATGCGAGTTGCCAGGCGCGGGATGCTGGGGCACCAGCACAGCGGCCACATCGACGAGATGACCCAGGTCTACGATGCGGATCAACTCAAGGCGTGGGGTGGCATCGTCGACTATGTGGTCGGGGCCCGACCGGGTCCCGGGGTCTACGTGATGGCCACGGAGGGCGACTCGAAGCGCCGCTTCTACCTTGACATGTACAAGATGGGCCCGGGGCCCCTTTATTGCTTCTACACACCGTTTCACCTGTGCCAGTTCGAAGTCCCCTTCTCGGTCGCCCGCGCGGCCCTTTTCGGGGACGCGACGGTGACGCCCCTTGGCGGCCCCGTCGTCGACGTCGTGGCGACGGCGAAGCGGGACCTCAAGGCGGGTGAGACGCTCGACGGCTACGGCCATTACATGACGTACGGCCAGTGCGAGAACGCGGACGTCACCGCCGCCCAACGGCTGCTCCCCATCGGCCTGGCTGAAGGCTGCCGGCTGAAGCGCGATCTCTCAAGGGACCAGGTGTTGTCGTATGACGACGTGGAGCTGCCGCCAGGGAGGATCAGCGACCGCCTGCGGGCGGAACAGACCGCGCATTTCAACGCCCTGGTGCCGGCTTGATCCCGATGGCCTGGCCATGAACTCCGTCACCGTCCTGGTGCCCAACTACAACCGGGCGGCCTTCTTGCCCGAGTGCCTGGGATCGATCCGCGCCCAGACCTTTAAGGACTGGCAGGTCATCGTCGGCGACGACGGCTCGAATGACGACTCCATCGACGTTCTGCGCAGCCTTGCCGACCGCCGAATCCGGATCGTTCGGCGAGAGCGAAATGTGGGTTGGGCCACCAATTCGAACCTCCTGCTCGAGGAGGCGGACAGCGAGTATGTCGCGTTTTTGCATTCCGATGATTGGTGGGAGCCGACATTCCTGTCCCGGCTGGTCGACTTGCTCGATCGCACGCCGAACGCCCTCGTAGGGACTGCCGCCGCGCGGGTCTGGTCCCAATCTGGCATGCGGGTCATGGGGCCGCACCGGGCTTGGCCGTGGCAAGCTGGCACCGAGTGCCCATCACCGCAGGCGCTCCAGATTCTCATGCGTCGGAACCGCATCGTCACGCCAAGCATGGTGCTTGCCCGGAGGGAACTTTACCGGCGGTATCCGCGGTTTGAAGCATTCATGCCGAACGTGTGCGACTGGCTGATGTGGATCCGGGCGGTCGCGGCCGGCAGTCTTGTGGTCTGCGCCGAAGCGCTTACCAACTACCGCCAGCACCGGTCCAGCATGAGCGGGGAAGCAAAGCGATCGAATCGCTACGGGGAGCAGTTCGTCCAGATGGCCCAGCTGCTCCAGGACGAGTGGTCGGGCGAGCGCGAACCATTTTCCGGAGCCGTCAACGAGCTCACGACGTTGATCACGATCCGGCTGATGGCCGACGCCCTGCTCAGACATGAGGAAGGGGATCGTAGCGGCGCGATCCTTTTGGCCGGAATGGCTCGCGACATCGCTCCCGCGGCCGGATTGCGCGTTCTGGCGGGTGCGGTCCGGCGAACGATCGGCCACAGCAGTCCATCCGGCGTCCGCCGCCTGCGCGTGTTCGCAACCCGTGTCGGCCGCCTGCTCATCGGGGAGGACCCGCCGAGCGTCAAAGTGGGCCGGCGGCGCTCCCGCCACTACCTCTTTGGACTTGTCGACGACCTTCGCGACGATCTTCGCCAGCACGATCCGAAACTCGGTCCGTCAGTCTCGCCGGCAGAGATCACGGATGCGAGCCGGCCACCAGGACGGGCAGTCGGCGGCACCGTGGGGGGAGGATCGCGTTGAGCCGGGTTACGGTCCTCGTCCCAAACTACAACCGGGAGGCGCACCTTTCCGCCTGTCTCCAGTCGATCCAGGCGCAAACATTTACGGACTGGCGGGTTTGCGTCGGCGACAACGCATCGACCGACCGGTCGGTGGAAATCGTCCGATCTTTCGGCGATCCGCGCTTTGAGCTGGTCCGCCGGCCGGAAAATGTGGGCTACGTCCGCAACACCAATCTGCTCCTCGACGACGTCGATACCGAGTTCGTCGCGATCCTGCACTCGGACGATTGGTGGGAGCCAGGCTTCCTGCAGCGGCTGGTCGGCCTGCTCGATGCGGCGCCGGCGGCGCTGATGGCAGTCTGCGCCGTGAAGCAGGTGTTCGATTCGGGAGCCACCCATCTCAACTGGCTCGAGGCCAGCGGTCTCGCCGGCGATACCTCGGTGTTGCCTCCCCCTGAAGCAACGAGAATCCTGGTGCGGACCTGGCCTTTCTTGACGCCCAGCGACGTTCTTGCCCGGACTGACCTGTATCGACGCGTTGCCGGATTCGAGGAATCCCTGCCGTACAGCACGGATTGGCTGATGTGGCTGCGGGCCGCATCGGTTGGATCGGTCGCCGTATGCCAGTGGCCGCTGGCCAACAACCGCAAGCATGCGGCCAGTATCACCGGAGAAGCGGAGAGAAGCGTCCGCTGGGCGGACGAGTGGATCAGGCTGGGCAGAATCGTCGAGGCGGAGTGGCAAGCTAAGGGGCCGCCGTATCCGGGAGCAGCCAGAGAACTCCGGGCGATGAACGCGTTGCGATTCGTCATGAAGAGCTATGAACTGCACGAGCAGGGAAATCGAGCCGGGGCGCTGAGACTGACCGGGCTTGCCGGTGAAATTGCGCCCTCGCGAGCGCTCCGCACCGGTGCCCGCGTGCAGCGGATGTTTATCCGAACCACCACCCCCGCGGCTGCCAGGCGGTTTCGCCACCTGGCGGCCGGGCTGGTACGGCGATTTGCCCGACCAGGTCAGCCGGCGGCGACGTCTGATCCCCGCCGGTCAGCCATGGGGGACATCCTGACCGTCCTCAGGGAGAGCAACTGATGGTGTCATCGGTCCGATCGCTGCGGGTGGCCATGGTCGCGACCCGCACCTTCCCGTCCATCGGCGGCATCGAGTCCCATGTCAACGAGGTCGCGCCCCGGCTGGCCGCCGCCGGCGCCAGCGTAACAGTCCTGACCACCGATCCCGGCTGGCGACTGCCCGCCACTGATCAGGTCGCTGGGGCCCAGCTGCGCCGCTTCCGCGCCTGGCCGGCCAAGGCTGATTACTCGCTTGCGCCTGGAATCTATCGGGCGATCAGGCAGGGGGAATGGGATCTTGTCCATTGTCAGGGGTATCACACGCTTACCGCCCCGCTCGCGATGCGCGCCGCGGCGGCCGCGGGTATCCCGTACCTGGTGACCTTTCACAGCGGTGGTCATTCATCGCCGCTTCGCAACCTGCTCATGCGATTTCAATGGAAGGCGCTCCGGCCCCAATTGGCTCGTGCGGGGCGGCTGGTGGCGGTGTCCGGCTTCGAAGCCGACTTCTTCGCCGACCGGCTGCGACTCCCCCGGGATCGCTTTGTCGTCATCCCGAATGGCTCCAACCTTCCCGAGGTGAGCCCGCCGCGTCCGTCGCGCGCGGGGCCATTGATCGCGTCGGTCGGCCGTCTGGAGCGCTACAAGGGACATCACAGAGTCCTGGCTGCCTTTCCGCGTGTCCTCGAGTGCTTCCCGAAGGCTCGGCTGCGCATTGCCGGCTCGGGCCCGGAGGCGCACCGGTTGCGGCGGATCGCAGATAGGCTGGGAATCGCCGACCGAGTCACGGTGGGACCGGTGCCATCCAGCGATCGCGAGGGAATGGCGTCCCTGCTCTCTCAGGCTGCCCTCGTCGTCCTGCTCAGTGAATATGAGTCCCAGGCGATTGCGGTTCATGAGGCGCTCACCCTCGGCCGGCCAGTGCTGGTCGCGTACACCTCTGCGCTGCGAGAACTCGCCGATCGGTCGCTCGCTGCCGCCGTTCCTAAAGACGCGAGAGCTGACGAGATCGCCGCCGCAGTGATCCGCCAGTTGAAACAGCCCTGGACCGCACCGACGTTCCAGCTTCCCACCTGGGACGGCTGTGCGTCGGCTTTGTTCGCCATCTATCAATCGATTGCCCGAACGCCGGTGAAGGAGATGGCGGGATGAGTCGCGCGGTCACCGGCCCGGCGGTCGTCATTTGCACGTACTCCGAAGGACGCTGGAATGATCTTGTCCAAGCGATCGAGTCAATCCAGCGGCAGACGCTCCCGGCCCAGGACCTGATGGTCGTCGTCGACCACAACCCAGTTCTGCTCGCCCGCCTTCGGCACGAGTTCCCAAGCCTGACCGCCATTGAGAATTGGCAGGCGCCCGGCCTTTCCGGGGCCCGCAACGCGGGACTTGCCAGCACCAATGCGTCCGTCATCGCCTTTCTGGATGACGACGCCAGCGCCGCTCCCGACTGGCTCGAGCGTCTTGAAGCTGGATACCAGGATGCGCGAGTCCTGGGCGTCGGGGGTGCGGTGGAGCCAGTTTGGCAGGGCGGCCGTCCGGCCTGGTTCCCGCCAGAGTTCGATTGGGTCGTCGGCTGCAGCTACCCGGGCCTGCCCGAAGTGGCGGGCGACGTCCGCAACCTGCTTGGATGCAACATGTCATTCCGTCGGGAGGTCTTCGAGCAGATCGGCGATTTCCAGATCGGGATTGGCCGGATCGGAACCTACCCGGCCGGCTGTGAGGAAACCGAGCTGTGCATTCGTGCCCGGCGCGCCTGGCCTGGGCGCTTTTTTCTCTACGACCCGCAGGTCAGGGTCTCCCATCAGGTGCCTGCCAGTCGCGGGACCTGGAAGTATTACCGCTCCCGCTGCTATGCGGAAGGCCTGTCGAAGGCGGCTGTAACGCAATTCGTGGGCAGCACGGACGGGCTCGCGTCAGAGCGCCGGCATGCGCTGCGGACACTGCCTCGCGCCGTCGCAAAAGACCTCGCGGATGCAGCGCGCCACGGCGATCTGGGAGGCCTCGCGCGGGCGGGCGCCATCGTCGCCGGGCTTGGATTTGCCACGGCGGGCTTCCTGTCGGGTCGGTGGGCGCAACGAAAGTGGGGACCGTCCGTCGCGACCGAACCCGAGCCCGACAGCGAGGGCCTGGGGGCCTGAGGGCGATGATCGGGCGAGCCATGCTTCCCAGTCGGCTGCTGCCGCCGCGTGACCGGGCCGCTGCGGGCGCCGCGGCGGGTCTGGCCGGACGCGGCGCCGCAATGGTCGACCTGATCCCCCTGGGGCTCAGCCTCCTGGCATTGGCGATCTGGGCGCTCTCATTACAAGGCGTCAATGTCCGGCGGATGACAGATCTGGGACTGATCTCGGTGCTGAGCCCCGGAATCTTCCTTGCGCTGGTCCTGCTGACCGTGAGTTTCGCCATCACCGTTCACCAACAGCGACTGCGCCCGGCGCTTCTTGGCCTGCACCTCGGCGCCCTGATCTTGATGCTGTACGGAATCACGGCACTCGTGGAAGAGGCCCCTCGGTTCAGCGTGGTGTATCGCCATGCGGGATTCGCCGAGTTCATCATGCGGACCGGCCACCTCAATACTGCGATCGACGCCTACTTCAGCTGGCCAGGTTTCTTCGTGCTGACGGCGTTCGTGACCAAGGTCGCCGGCCTCTCGACCGCCCTCGACCTGGCGGCGTGGGCACCGGTGTTTTTCAACGTCATCTGGGTCGGGCCCCTCTACATGATCCTGACCGCCGCCACCCACGATAGGCGGCTGGCCTGGCTCGGCGTATGGTGGTTCTTCCTTGCCAACTGGGTTGGCCAGGATTACCTGTCGCCGCAAGCCCTCGATTTCTTCTTTTACCTGCTCATCCTGGCCCTGCTCTTGACCTGGTTCAGGTCACGGCCGGCCGTGCGGCCTCTGGCATCAACCCCGAAGTGGCAAGGCGCTGCCCTGATCGCGACCCTGCTGGTGATTTTCGCCGCCGTCGTATCCAGCCATCCGCTGACCCCGTTCTTCACGATTGCGACCGTCGGAGCTCTTGTCGTCCTGCGCCAGGTCACCCCGCGGGCGCTCCCGATCGTCATGGTGGCGATGACGGGGGCCTGGATCCTCGTGGTCGCGCAGCCGTTCCTGGCCGGGCATTCGTACATGGTGACCGGGTCCGTCGGCCAAGTGAATTCGATCGTCTCGGCGAACCTCACCAGCCGGGTTCACGGCAGCCAGGGGCACGTGGTCGTCATCGCGGTCCGGATCGCGATGACGCTTGCCATCTGGGGCGCAGCCTTGGTGGGGGCGATCCACCGGTTCCGCGCCGGTCGCCGCGACCTCACGCTTGGGATCCTGGCTGTGGCTCCGCTGGCCATCGTTCCGCTGCAGGTGTATGGCGGAGAGATCGCCCTGCGCGCGTATCTGTTCAGCCTGCCGGCAATCGTCTTCTTCGCCGCCTCGCTGTGCATTGGCAGCGCGCCGCCGGTTGCAGGCTGGCGCTCGACCGGCCTGGTCGCAGGGGCCAGCCTGCTCCTCCTTGGCGGGTTCCTGGTCGCACGCTATGGCAACGAGCAGATCGATTACATCACCAACAACGAGCTCGCCGGCGTTCGCCACCTCTACGAGATCGCGCCGCCCGGCTCCATCCTGGTGTCGACCGGTTACACGCCCTGGAAACTGCAGCAGGTCGAAGCCTATGACTACCGATACCTGCCGGCCGACGCCCTGAGCCACACCGATGTCGAAGCGGTGCTTCGTGTCATGACGGACGCGCGGCATGATCCCGCCTACTTCCTCTTCACTCGAAGCGAGGACGCGCAGGTCGATCTCTTTTACGGCCTCCCCACCCCTGGTGCATCCACCGGACAGGGACGGGGCTCGCTCGATCGGTTGGTGGACGCCATGGTTGCCTCCGGAAGATTCAGCGTGGTATACCGCAATGCCGACTCCATGATCCTCACCCCGGCGCACCGGGGCAACGGAGCCGCCGCATGATTCGCCGGCCACCGGCTCCATCCCTCATCGCGCTGGCGCTGGCCGGCGCCGCCGGAGCCGCCGTCCTCCTCAGCCTCGGCAATCCGATCCGCTCCCTGTTCGTGCTGTCCTTCCTGGTGGCGGGCCCTGGCCTGGCGCTCGTTCCACTCATGCGCCTCGACGGCTGGGCGGGACTGACCCTGGCGGTGGGTCTGAGCCTGGCGCTCGACGCGTTGGTGGCGACGGTCATGATCTATGCGAACCTCTGGTCGCCAACGGCGACCCTCGCCGTGCTCGTCCTGGTGAGCGCGGTCGGCGCCATCGCCCAACTCTTGACAGGATCGTTTCGACCCGGCAGTCGGGCGGTGGAGGAAGCGTCGTGACGACCATGCGGGGGTTGTGGACCGTTGCCAACAGGGCGATCCTGGTCAATGCCAGCTCCCTGATAGCCACCACGGCGGTCACGGCGGGATTGGGTTTCGTCTACTGGCTCGTAGCGGCCCGCGGATTCTCTCCAGCCGCTGTCGGGCTCGCCTCCGCCTCGATCTCAGCCATGACCCTGCTTGCGTACGCCGGGATGTTAGGGCTGGGAACAATGCTGATGGGTGAGCTCCCACGCCAGCCCGGCCGGGAGAGTTCGCTGATAACCAGTGCCGTGCTCCTCTCCGGTCTGGCTGGCGGCATCCTGGGGCTGCTGTTCGCGGTTCTCGCTCCCATCGTCTCGCCCGATTTCCGGCCGCTTCAGGCGAGCCCCGGCACGATCGCCCTGTTTGCGATGGGTGTCGCATTGACCTCCGCCACCCTGGTCGCGGACCAGGCTCTCATCGGTTTGCTTTTGGGCGGTCTGCAGCTCGGCCGAAATGCCGCGTTCGCGGTCGTGAAGCTTGGCGCCCTAATCCTGGTCAGCGTCTGGCTAAAGCAAAAGACCGGTCTGACGATCTATGCAACCTGGATCGTCGGCAACCTCCTGTCGCTGGTGATGCTGGCCGTCCTCGGTAGTGCCCGCGGATGGTTGCAGTTAGGAGCCCGGCCGCAATGGTCGGCCCTCCGCGGACTTCGGCGCGCCGCCATCGGGCACCACGGGTTGAACCTCGCCCTTCAATTTCCGGTGCTTGGCCTCCCGATCGTGGTCACGGCCACCCTGACGGCCGCCTTCAACGCGTACTTTTACGTCGCCTGGATGGTGGCGGTCTCTTTCGTCTGGGTGGCGCCGGCGGCGCTTTGCCTGGTCCTCTACACGGTAAGTTCGAAGACGCCGGCCATGCTTGGCCGAGCCCTCCGGTTCACGCTCGGGGTTTCCCTGGCCGTCGGCCTGCTTTCGAACATCGTCCTGCCGCTGATTGGTGATCCCATCCTTCATCTGTTCGGAGGCACCTATGCGGTCCATGCCGGACCAAGTCTTCGCATTCTGGTGCTCGCCGTTTTCCCGCTGATCATCAAGGACCATTTCGTGAGCCTTTGCCGGATCGATCGACGCCTGGCGAAGGCGACGGTGCTGATTGCAGCGGGCGGCTTGCTGGAGCTCACCGGAGCCGCGGCGGGAGCGCGCCTCGGCGGGCTGGGGGGACTGTCCCTTGGCTGGGCCGCCGTGATCTGCATCGAAGCGGTGCTGATGGCGCCGGCTGTCTATCGAGCGGCCGCAGGGGACCGGCCTCACCAGTGGGCGTCCAGGCTGCCGCGGGCCGCCGTGGAGGCCGAGCGTTGATGGCGGGGCGACCCTCCGGTGAGAACCGGGTGGTGGATGAGGCCGTCTTTGCCTGGTGGGACTACCCGCTGTTCACCGCCCTGAGCGTGCTCAATGTTGTCTCTATCGGCTTCGTGGCCTGGTACTGGGTGGCGAAGGGAGATGCGGTGCACCGCCCCGTGCTCTTTGCGCTCATCACCGCGCCCTTCACCTTAGGGCTGCTGATCTACGAGTGTCGATGGTTTGCGATGCCATTGATGCGCCGGCCGCGCGCCATGAAGCCGGCTGCTGGCTGGCGTGTCGGTGTGGCAACCACCTTCGTCCCCGGCGCTGAGCCGATCGAGATGCTCGCCGAAACGTTGCGAGGGCTGGTCGCCATGGATTTCCCGCACGACACCTGGGTGCTCGACGAAGGGAACGACGATCGGGTCAAGGCCCTCTGCCGCTCGCTGGGCGCAAAGCACTTCAGCCGCAGAGGCTTGCCGGAGTACCAAACCTCGTCTGGTCCGTTCCAGGCGAATACCAAGCACGGAAACTACAATGCCTGGCTGGCAGAAATCGGCTTCGCGACCTATGACATCGTCGTTGGTTTCGATCCCGATCACATCCCGGCACCGGCGTACCTGTCCGGAGTCCTTGGGTACTTTGACGATCCGGCGGTGGGATTCGTGCAGGCGGCCCAGGTTTATTACAACCAGGGGGCAAGCTTTGTGGCCCGAGGTGCGGCCGAGGAGACCTACGCGTATTACTCCTCGATCCAGATGAGTGCCTATGCGATGGGGTATCCGATCGTGACCGGCTGTCACAACACCCACCGCGTTTCCGCCTTGAAGGAGGTCGGCGGTTTCGCGGCCCATGAAGCCGATGACCTGTTGATCACCCTGCGGTACCGAAGCGCCGGGTGGCGCGGCGTCTACGTTCCAGAAACACTTGCCGTCGGGCTCGTCCCGGTCGACTGGGCCGGCTACCTCGCTCAGCAGCGTCGCTGGGCTCGGTCGGTACTCGACATCAAGTTCCGAATCTACGGGAGCCTTTTTGGTCGCCTGTCTGTCCCGGAGCGTTTCGCCAGCCTGCTGCATGGCCTGCACTATGTCTATGGAATCACTACGGCCATCGGACTGTGCACGCTCGTGTTCATGCTCCTCACGGGAGCAACCATCAGGCTCGTATCAGCACCGACGGTCCCGGTCCTGACGAGCCTCGCGCTGATCCTACAGCTGTCCGAGTTTTACCGCCAGCGCTTTTTCTTGCATCCGAAGACGGAAGCGGGCTTGCACTGGCGGGCCGCGATCCTGCGGCTGGCCAAGTGGCCGTTCATTCTTCTCGCTTCGGTGGAAGCTATTTTCGACATCAAACGGAGGTACGCGATCACAAGGAAAATCGGACGCGCGCGTGCGCCGTGGGGCCTGGCCGTTGGACACCTCGGGACGGCCTGCATCATCGGCGCGGCCTGGATGACCGGCTGGCTGCGCGGGACTGTGCACGCCCCCGCCCTGTCCGCCGTCAGCGCTATCATCGTGATCGCTTCCGTCGGAATCAGCCTCACGGCCCTAATCCAGTTCCCTGATCCATATGACCCGGAACTCAGAAGGGCGAGCATGCCGGTCAAGCTCCCCCTCACAGTCGCTTTGCCACCGGAGGAGGCTGCGTCGACGGTTCCGTCGGAAAGCCCGCAGCCGCAGGTGATTTAATCCCTCACCCTTTGTGATCGTCCGTGTGAACGCCGGCACCGGGCTCGGCGGGCGACTCGGCCAGCACGGTAAGGGCGTCCTGCAGCAGCCAGGTGAGCTGGTGCCGGGAGTCGCGGTAGGACGGCTGGAACTGTCCTTCGCGGCGACGGCGGGCGGCCAGGGATCTGCCGGCACGGAGGATAAGCTGTTGCAGCCGGCGGAGGAGCGACGGGTGCACCCACGCGAGGACCCAGTTGCAAACTTGCGCGAAGACTGCCCACAGCCAGGACGGCGCGGCGTCCCGGGCGAGGCGAGCCAAGTAGCGCGCATCCGAGCGGCCTCCCTGCTCCGCCAGCTGGTAGGCCTTGACCAGCATCCTGATCTCGTTCATGATCTGCAGCTCTCGAAGAGCCCCCGGATACGGCGCCTTTGTGCCCCAGTCCAGCGCGATGGTGCGCGAGAGCCGGATCGACTCGGGTGCCCAGCGGTGATCGCGGTCCGCTTCGCCGGTCACGCTCGCGGTGTGCTTACGGTTGTTGACTAACGGGTAGGGGCAGAGGGCGACATCGGCGACTGAGGCGGCCCGCGTCCACATCAGCCAGTCATTGGTGTAGGGCAGGGTTGCGTCGAAGCGGGGAAACCGCTGGTACAGCTCCCGGCGGGCGAGTACGTCGCTCGGAGTAAATGGAGCCCAGCGGCGTACGAGCATCCGGGTGGCGGCGTCCGGGCTCAAGATCGTCTCGCCAGCCGACACCGCCCAGCTCTTGTGTGGCGCCCAGATCCGGGAGGAGCCGGAGTCATAGACGATGCGGGCGGCGCACACGGCGATCAAAGCCCGCGGGGCTCGTTCGAGCAGCGCCACCATCGTCGCCAGGTATTCAGGTTCCCACCAGTCGTCGGAGTGCAGGAAGGCAACCAGCTCGCTGTCCGCCTCCGCCAAGAGCAGGTTGGTGTTCTCCATGTAGCCGACGTTTCGCTCCCGCTGGACCAGGCGGATGCGGGGATCCCGGAAGGAGCGAACCACCTCTACCGACCCGTCCGTGGAGGCGTTGTCGCCAACCACCAGCCGCCAGTCGTCAAACCTCTGTGCGCGCACCGATTCCAGACACTGTCGCAACGAGGCCTCACGGTTGTAGTTGGGGACCAGGATGGTGACCCGAGCCGTCAGGCCGCTTGGCCTCAAGAGTGCCTCGGAAAGAATGACCTCACGCCACAGGCAAAAATAGCAGGCGGGCCGCTGGCGAGCCCCAGCCGGCGATCTGGGGCTCGCGTACCGAAGATCCGAGCGGGCCATCGCCCGGTGCGCTCAAGGCCGCGAGTAGATCGCCACCCAATCGACCTGAACGTTACCCGCAGCCGTGTTACTGGGTGCACCTCCGCTGAGTTGGGTCTCGGTTTGAAGCACGTAATGCATGGCATCAGCGGGCACCAGCGTGGTCGCGATGCCGATAACCTGCCCATCCAGAATGAACGTGACCTTCCCCGGTTGCCATTCGATTGTGGCGATGTGCCAGGCACCGGCTTCGGGTACGGCGGTGGGAAATGCTGACTGACCACCAGATGAACTGGCGTAGTGCATGAAAGCGCTGATGGAGCCGGTCAGATTGCCCTCCGGGAAGTCGATCTCGCCCCCTGCGGGCCACACGTTGCTGTTCGGCCAAAGGAGCCAGGCCGTCTTGTAACCCGCAACGGGATCAATGTGAAACCGGACGGTGTATCGGCCATACAGCTGACCCCCGAAACCGGTTGTGCCGGGCAAACGGGGAACCGGCGCGGACACCATATGAACGGGAACACCGTTGATGATCTCGGTATGCAGGTACATGTTCAGGACGCCAGCGTGTGCGCCTGCCACGCCATTGACAACGCTCAAGACTCGCGACGGGTAATAGGTCCCGTTGCCGCTGGTGTCTTTCCAGCCATCCGGGTACGCGGTCCAAGTCGATGAGTAGACCGTGCCAGGAAAGCTCCCCACGGGAACGGCTGTAGTGAAGTCGCTAGCCAGGATTTGATGCCAGGTGCCGTTCTGGTCGGTGATGTCGCCCAGCGGCATCGCCGTTGGGTCCTGCGTTGCCGTCGGTGCGGGCGTGGCGGTCGGCGTCGGCGTCGGCGTCGGCCCTAGGGTCGGCGTGGGGGTCGG
>Ga0070707_100000315_pt1 | contig 47404 bp, 38 predicted proteins | sample KBSK5502metaG_FD_65468 | JGI IMG/M metagenome (GOLD analysis project Ga0070707, IMG submission 65468) | Corn, switchgrass and miscanthus rhizosphere microbial communities from Kellogg Biological Station, Michigan, USA - KBS K5-50-2 metaG | ecosystem: Host-associated > Plants > Roots >... | reverse complement strand
AAGACACCCTTCAGCGCATGGGCGGCCGCTGGTTCGCGGGCTCCGGACTCAACACGTTCGACCGCGCGATGTCGGGGGCCACGGCCTGGGCACTGCCGGAGGGCGCGAGCCCATTCAGTGGCCCCTACGAGACGTCGTACGTGGGGCTGCCGCATGCGGGCTATCGCTTCATCCAGGAAGTCCCGGGGATGTTCTGGTACGGCCAGGCCCACAACGACTACGTGCAGATCCTGGCCGAGACGGGCGCGGTGGGCCTGCTCCTGATGGTCTGGGCCTTTCTCCGTGCGTGGGCGTCCGTGCGCTCGGATGCGTGGCTGTTGGCGGCGCTGGTCGGCCCGGCCCTGCACGCGTTCCTGGACTTCGGATTCCAGCTCCCGGCCGTCGTCGCCCTCTTCGTCAGCCTGGCCGCCATCAAGCCGCACGTCCAGGACTGAATCCGCCACTCCCGGTGCAGGCTTGCTATCATCATCGGCGATGATCCCTGCGGCCTTTCTCCTCCTTGCCTCGGCCTGGAGCATCAACCACCAACCCATCGATTGCTTCGTGAAGGACCGTTTCGCGCAGCTCGAGATCGAGGTCAAGCCCGCCCTCGACGTGACGAGCGTGCGCGCGTTCTTCAAGTCGGCGCGGGACGACCAGTACTACTACGTCCAGATGGCGCTCACGCAGGGGCGATTCACGGCCAAGCTGCCGCGCCCGCGCGAAAAGGCGCAGTCCGTCACGTACTACATCGAGATCACGGGCGCGGACGGCACCGTGCGCAAGACCCCGGAGATCACGGGGCAGGTCGCGAAGTCGGCGGAGGCGTGCGCCTCGGGCGCGCGCGTCGCGGATGCCGGACCGGACGGCGACGTGCGCGTCTGGGCCTCGGGCGCGTCGCGCTCGAAGCCCAGGGAATTCTCCGGCGTGGACAAGGTCTTGCGGGAGGGAGAGGCCGCGGGCGAAACGGCGGCCTCCGCACCCGCCGGTACGGATACGCCTGCCGTCTCGACTCCTGCAGTGCCACCGCCCGCGCAGGCGCCGCCCGCTCCAATACCGACACCCATGCCGCGTCCGATCGTGGACGAGGGGCTGGAATATGCGATCGGCGCGGAGGACATCGTTCGCGTCACCGTGCTCGGACACGAGGACCTCACCCAGACCATCGTGGTCCAGCCGGACGGGACCTTCATCTATCCGCTCATCGGGCGCGTCAAGGCCGGCGACCTGACCCCTAAAGAGCTCGAGCGAAAGATCACGACGCTGCTCGCCCAGGGCTATGTCCGCAACCCCCAGGTCACCGTGTCCGTTCAGGAGTACCGGAGCAAGACCGTGTTCGTCGTGGGCGAGGTTTCGAGGCCAGGAAGCTATTCCCTCAGCGGGCGCATGACCGTGCTCGAGCTGCTTTCGAAGGCCGGGCCGACATCCGCGGCCGGTGTGGAGGTGGTGATCGTCCGGCCCAAGATCGCGGTCTCGGGACCACTGGTCCCCGTCGATCTGACCGGCGCGCCGACTGGTGACAGCACCGACCAGGCCGACCTCATCCGCGTGAACATCCGCGACATCCAGATGGGCCAGCTCGACAAGAACGTCCTGGTGCGCCCGAACGATACGGTGTTCGTGACCCAGGCGGCCCGGATCTTCGTCACCGGCGAAGTGAAGACTCCCGGCGCGATCACGTACTGGCCCGGAGCCACGGTCCGCAAGGCGATCAACACCGCGGGCGGGTTCTCCGCCGATGCGGCCACCGGCCGCCTGCGCGTCGTTCGCGAGGTCGACGGCAAGACGAAAGAAATGAAGATCGGGCTCGACGACCCCGTTCAGCCCGGCGACACCATCATCGTCAAGGCCAAGCTCTTCTAGGGCTTCGCGGCGCTCGTCCAGACGAAGTTTCACCGCCCTCGGCCTTCTGCTAACATCCATGGGCCTTGGAAGTCCGATAATGGTCTCCCCACCCTATGCGGGTCCCGCAGGGCCGACCGGCCCGGCCGGTCCCGCCGGTCCCGCCGGCCCCGCGGGTCCAGTAGGCTCATCGGAACAGGGCAGCGAAGATCATCTCTGGGACTACGTTGCGGTCGTCCTCCGCCACCGCAAGTTCGCGCTCGCCATCTTCCTGACCGCGACCAGCGTCGCCGCCATACGCACATATCTGACGCGTCCGGTCTACATGGCCACAGCGCAGATCCTGATCGAGCGGGACCAACCGAACGTCCTGACCTTCAAGGACGTCACGGAGGTCAACGCGGCGCGAGACGATTACTACCAGACCCAGTACAGCCTCCTGCAGAGCCGGTCGCTGGCGCGTCGCGTGGTCGAGAGCCTCAACCTTCTCGAGGATCCGGAGTTCGGCGGCCCGCGCGCACCGGCAGACGTGCAGGCGGCGATCGCGGCACCCCCGGGGAGCTCGCCCGTCATGGAGGGCGCCATCGACGGCGTGCTGGGGCGTCTGCGCATCAATGCCGCCAAGGGCACCCGGATCGTCGGTGTCGGCAGCGAAGCGTTCCGCCCCGATCTCGCGATGAACATCGCGAACAAGCTTTCCCTGCTGTACATCGAGCAGACCCTCGAGTTCCGGTACAAGACCTCGTCGCAGGCCGGGGAATGGCTGGGGGGTCAGATCGATCAGCAGAGGAAAAAGGTGGAGGAGGGCACGGAGGAGCTGCAGAAGCTCAAGGAACGCGAGGGCATCGTCAACATCGAGGAGCGCCGGACCCTGCTGGCCCAGAAGCTGAACCAGCTCGGGACGGCGCTCACGGAAGCGCGGACGAACCGGCTGCAGAAGGAAGCCCTGTACCGGCAGATGCACTCGAGCGACAACCCCGAGGATCTGTCGGAGGTGATGAAGGACCCGGTCGTGGAGCGGCTCCGTCTGGAGCTGGCCGAGCTCCAGGCGAAGCAGGCACAGCTCCTCGAGAAGTACCTCGATCAGCATCCCGACGTCATCCGGGTTCGGCGCGAGATGGACGACGTCAGGAAGCGGATCGCGGCCGAATCCCAGCGTGTCATCCGCTCCGCGGAGAACGACTACAAGGCCGCCGCCGCCCAGGAGGGGAGCCTTTCCGCTGCGCTCGACGCCGCCAAGGAGGAGATCCAGGAGCTGGGGTCGCGCAGCGGCCACTACGACCAGGTCAAGCGCGACGTCGACGCCGCGCGAAACGTCCTGAACAGCCTCACGTCGCGACACAAGGAGACCGACGTCGCCCAGGAGCTGAACGTCTCGAATATCCGGATCGTCGATCCGGCCGTGATGCCCAACGGCCCGATTCGGCCGAACCGCCAGCGTGACATCCTGACCGGCGCGCTCCTCGGGCTGTTCCTGGCCGTAGGGTGCGTGTTCTTCCTGGAGTACCTCGACAACACGCTCAAGACGCCCGACGACGTACGCACGCATCTGGGCGCGCCCCTGCTCGGCGTGGTCCCGGAGACGGGGCAGGCGCCGTCCGACCTGATCATCCAGCGAGGCAACACCCAGAACACGTTCAGCGAGGCGTACCGCGTCGTCCGCACCGCTCTCAACTACTCCTGGCCGAACATCGCCCCACGGATCATCCTCGTGTCGTCGACGGCACCCGGGGAAGGCAAGACTCTCACTTCGGTGAACCTCGCGCTCACCCTGGCCTCCGCGGAAGGGAAGGTGCTTCTCGTCGACGCCGACCTCAGGCGGCCCCAGGCGCATAGCCTCCTGCGCGGCAGGCGGACGCCGGGACTGTCCGACGTGCTGGTCGGCAAGGCGAAGCCTTCCGAGGCCATTCAGGTCTTCGCGGGGGGCATCAGCTTGCTCGCCGCCGGCACGACGGTGCCCAGCCCGGCGGACCTCATCACCGGACAGGCGATGCGGGGGTTCCTCGAAGGGCTACGCGGCGTGTACTCCTGGATCGTGATCGATACCCCTCCGGTGGGCGCGGTCGCGGAGCCGCTGATCCTGGGCCCGTTGGCGGATGGGGTGATCATCGTGGTGGGGGCGGAGATGGTGCCCCGGAAGGCGGTCGCCACCACCGTCGAGCGCGTCCGGGAGAGCGGGGCACGCCTCCTCGGTATCGTCCTGAATCGCGCGCGCATCGAACGCCATGGGTACTATTACGGCCGGTACTACGGGCACTATTACGGCCATTACTATGGTCACTACGGCCAGCAGACCGATTCCCCGCGGACTGGTGGAAAGGTTGCAAGCATCAGGTCGAAGCGAGGCGGGCGTTAGGGCGCGCCGGTTCGCCGCAATCGGACTCCTCCTTCTTTCGACGTCACAAGCCTCCGCGCAGGAGCAGCCGCGCGCCCGGCCCAAGTACCCCGGCGTTCGATTCGGTCCCTTCTACCTATCGCTCCGCGTGCCGTTCGCTGCCGGCGTCGACAGCAACGTCTACAATTCCCCCGAAGGGACATCCGACCAGTCGGCCAGCCTCACGCCAACGCTCCAAGTCGTCCTTCCCGTGACGCGCCGCGCCCGGATCACCGGAACGGGGGGAATCGTCCCCCAGTATTTCCACCGCGAGGCGAGTCAGCGTTACACGGACGCGTTCGGGGATGTTCGAGGCGACCTAGATGTCGGTCCGATCACCGCCTTTGGCGGAATCGGGGGCGGGCATTACCGCCAACGTTTCACGCTGGAGATCGATGATCGGCTTCTGCGCCACGAGAAGAGGGATCTCGTGGGCGCCACTCTGCACGTTGGAAAGCGGGTGACGGTGTCCGGTTCGCAAACGAGGGTGACCGCCACCTTCGACCCCGATGCGACCTTAGACGGAATACCCGTGAGTACGTCACTCGACCGCCGGACGGTCACTCGCAGGGCGGAAATCTCTGTCCCGCTGACACGCAAGACGTCGCTGTCGACATTCGTGGACTTCGTCGAAGATCGATTCCTTCAGAGGAGATCCGGTCTGAAGCCGATCGTGGATTCGGCGCGTTATGGCGCAGCGCTGAGCTTCGGCGAACTAGCGTTCCTGACCGGCACGGTGGCCGCGGGAGTGCGCCACTTTGGCGCGGAGCAAGACGTAACGCCGTACGACGGCCCATTTCTGTTGGTGACCCTAAACTCCCCGTTCATATTTGGCACGCGACTAATCCTTGCCGCAAACCGGGATGTAACGTATTCCGCCATTCCATCGGAGGAAGGTAATCTGCGCAGCACTTATGTCAACAGTCTCTATCGGGCGGACGTCGTGTTCGAGCTTCCCCTCAAACTACACGGTCGCGTTTTCGGAGGCTTTCGAGAGTCCAGGTACCTTCTGCCTTCTGAGGTAGAGGCAACAACCGCTCCGCGCCGCGATCACGGTTGGATCGAAGGTGGCGAACTATTGCGGCATTTCGGACGTCATGTCAGTTTGGGAGGACGTGTACAGCGTGAGAGCCGGACGAGTCCGTTGGACGGACTGTCATACGACGCGATGCAATATGGACTGGCGGGAGAGCTGAGCTTCTGATGACGGAGTCGCAAGCGCTACTCATGCCGACCGTCCTGAGCCTCATGGTCTCAGCGGTAGCCGCCTTTCTCCTCACGCCTCTAGTGCGGAACTTCGCACGCGCCCATGGCTGGGTCGATCATCCAGATGGTCGCCGGAAGCTCCACATCTCTCCTGTTCCACGCTTGGGCGGGGTTGCCGTCTTCGCAGCGTTTGCCGTGGCGTGCGCAGTGCTCGTCGGCTTGGAGAGAGCGGGCGCCATCGCCGATCACCTTTCGGGGAGAGCCTACCTCCACCTCTTGATCGCTTGCGCCGCGGTAGCCGTGGTCGGGATGGTGGACGACATAGCAGGCGTACGCCCGGTAGCCAAGTTGCTCGTACAGGCCATTGCCGGCCTGTATCTCTACTTTCACGGCTACCAGATGAGTGCTCTCTCGAATCCGCTCAGTGGCGAATCGATCGAACTGGGGATCCTCTCGGCACCGTTGACGATCATCTGGTTCGTCGGTATGAGCAACGCCTTCAACCTGATCGACGGCCTTGACGGTCTTGCCGCCGGGATCGGACTATTCTCTACTACCACGCTCTTCATCGCCTGTGTCATCAACGAGAGGTGGGAGATCGCCGTCATCGCCGCTGCTCTTGGCGGTGCCCTTCTCGGGTTTCTCCGTTACAACTTTAATCCAGCCAGCGTATTCCTGGGTGACTCGGGCGCTTTATTCGTCGGGTTCGCTCTGGCCGCGATCGCCATGCGCGGATCAATGAAGAGCTCCGCGGCCATCGCCGTTGTGGCCCCCGTCATGGCGTTGGCGGTGCCGATCCTGGACGCCAGCATCGCCGTCATCCGGCGTTTCGTCAGAGGCGATGACGTGTTTCGCGCCGACGGTGATCACATCCATCATCGTTTGCTCCGTATGGGTCTCACCCCTCGCCGGGTGGTTGCCGTCATGTACGCCGTGGCGGCCGGATTTGGGTTCCTCTCGCTTCTCACGATGACGGTCAAGAGCCAGATCGTAGGTGTGGTTGTCATCGCCTCCAGTGTCGTCACCTGGATCGGCGTCCATCAGCTGGGCTACGCGGAATTCGGAGAGATCCAGCGCTCGCTCCGATACGGTGTTGGCAACGAGAGGCGCGCGATCGGAAATAACGTGTATCTGGCCGCGCTCGGTCAGAAATTCAGGCGGGCGACTGACGCGGAGCAGCTGCGAGCGACGCTCGCGGAAGCCATGGACCGCCTTCACTTCCGGCGCGTCGAATTGATCTTCGATGGCGGCGCGCCGCCCGCCCTCCCGGAGGCCTTTCCGGCTTGGGGTGGCAGTGCGGAGGATCTCCCATCCCAGCCAACGTCGACATGGCGGATTCCGATCGTCGCCGACGGGAGAGTCGTGGTCACCGTCGTGCTCACCCGTTCCCTCGACCGGCAGGCCTCCTTCGATCCAACCCATCTCCTCAATGCGCTTCAGAATGGCTTCGGTTGGCGGCTGCTCTCTCTCGCGCAAGCGTCCTCGCCAGAGAACGCCGGCGAGGACGTAGTGGCCCACGGTTGATCGCGGAACTCTTCGGCGCGAGTGTGGTGGCCGCGGCGGCAGTGGCCTTCACGCGTTGGCGGGCCGCCCTTTACCTCATCATTGTCGTGGGTGCCCTCCAGGATCCGATCCGCAAGCTGACACCGCTGACACCTGCGATAATGGCGGTTTCGTCGCTTCCTATCTTCTGCGCGGCCTGTCTCGCTCTCTTTGCACGCGAGCGACCCTGGAGCGCCTTCGTCCGAGCGCTGCCTCGTGTGAGGCGACCCACAGTGCTCTTTCTCTTGTCACTGCTGCCGGCTACCGCCCTCACCTTTCAGTACGGCTTGGCCGCCGTTCCCATGGCCTTAATCGGCCTGTTCGGCTATCTGGCTCCGCTGGCCGCCCTTCTCCTCGGATTCGTCCATGCCCGGACAGCAGCCGACATTCGAAGGATCCTCGTGTTCTACGCATGCTTCACCGGCCTGCTCACCGTCGGCTCGTTCCTCGAATACCTTCACATGGGAACGGAGTGGCCGGTACTCGGAACCAACGCCCTGGGCGTGCGCTGGGTCCGGGGATTCGGAAATGAGCAGGTGGAGATGATCTCCGGTCTCTACCGCAGCCCGGACCTGATGGGGTGGCACGCGGCTACGCTCGCGATGTTCGCGTTGACGTTGCTGACCGAGAAGCGGCGGCGCGGAACCGCGCTATGGATCCTGATGGCAGCGGCCGGGTCTTTGGCCGCCATCTTGGCCGGTCGCCGCAAGATGCTCATCATGCCCGTGCTCTGGGGCGCCGTGGTCCTCTTCAGCTACGTGCGCGCGGGCCGACTCGCCCGTGCGGTATCCATCGTCGCCCTCGCGATGGTCGCCGCCGCCGTCGTCTACGTGGCCGCTGGCGAAGTTGACGTCGAGTCGAGCTATTACTCCTATGCCGCGAGCACCCGGGAGGAAGGTTCCCGGCGGCTGAGGGAAGGCTCATTCGGCGGGGTGTGGGAGTCCTTCCGGCAGTCAGGGCCGCTCGGTCGAGGCATCGGCTCGGCGTCACAGGGCACCCAACACATCGGCCTCGAGGAAGCTCGGGGCTGGCAGGAGAGCGGGCTCTCGAAGCTGGCCGTGGAGCTGGGCGCCCCGGGGATGTTCTGCGCCCTTTTACTGGCCGCGGCGATCGCCCGCGGATGCCTGGCCGTCCTCAAGAAGGCAGCTCGTGCCGGGGAGGACGCTCCGATGCAGATAGGTCTCGCCGGATTCCTCGCGGCCAACGCCGCGTCGTTCTTGATCTCTCACCAGGTCTATGGAGATCCCCTCGTCCTCATCCTCACGGCATTCGTTCTCGGGGTCGTCCTGTCGAGCTCCCGTTGGAGCCAAGCGGTCGTGGTGCCGATCGCGTGGTCATCGCGCGTGCCCTCAGTGCGGGCCGCAGGTTGAACGGGAGCTCTCATGTCTGGCCATCCGGAGGCCGAGGGCGAGCCCGCGCAGCTCTCCCACCGCTTTGGCCGGAATGATCCACGGATGCCTCAGGTGGTAGCGGGTGAACGTGTTCTTCACGAAGCGGCGTATGGCGTACCGCCAAAATCGAGGGACATGCCGGCGGCCAAAATAGTAGTCACCGACTGCATGGGCCGGCGACAGGCTCGAACGATGATCACCCAAGGCCCGAGTTCCGCCGGTGGGCACTTTCAGGTGATCCAAGGTTGCCCGCGGCTCGAACTGGATGCGGCCGCCGGCGTGGATGATCCGCCGCGCGAAGTCGGTTTCGAACCGGTAGGCGGCGCCGAGAAAGTTCTCGTCAAAGCCCCCGAGCTCGAGAGCGCGTATCCGATCCACGGAGAGGTTGCCGGCCATCACGTTCTCGACGAAGCAGGGTGTGTCGTGATTGAAGGGAAAGTCCAAATCCCGGACGGCCCCGCGATGCAAGCGCGCTTCCTCGTGGTGATGCGGCGCCTCGCCCGGCTGAAGGATCTGTCCCACGACGGCCCACACACCGCTTGCGTGGGCCGCCTCATGGGCGGCAACAATCTCGTTGCACGGAATGACGTCGTCGTCCATGAACAGCACGATCGGCGACGCCGCAAGACGCAACGCTTCGTTCATGGCGTGCGGTACCGAGGGGCGGGTCAGTTGGATCCACCGGATCTTTGCCGCGCGCGACCAGTCCTCCATTTGCGCTTGGATCCCGGCCTCGTGCGAAGAGGTCTGATCGACGATCAGGACCTCTGCCGGCCGGGGAGCGAGCTGTAGTAGCCGTTCGACCACGGCCACGACGATTGGACCCCGCTCATACGTTGGAATGGCGATCGAGACACGATTCCCCGTGGCCGGCGGCTGTGGCATCAACCGTGCTCCCCTCGATGGGAAGCGAGTATAGACTGCCGCGGCGCGGCCTGATCGTGCCCGCGATCCTGCAGGGGACCTGAATGATCATCGTAGGCATCAACGCGCATCACGCCGATGCGGCGGCCGCCATCGTCGTGGACGGAAAGCTCGTTGCCGCCGCCGAGGAGGAACGCTTTCTGCGTGTCAAGCACTGGGCGGGCTTCCCCGGTGCGTCGATCCGCTACTGCCTTCAAGCGGCAGGGGTCTCGTTGGGCGAGGTAGACCACATCGCAGTCAACCGGGACCCCAACGCGAGGCTCTGGCAACGGCTGAAGTTCCTCGTGACGAGCCGTCCTTCCCTGGCCGGGATCAAGCGCCGTCTGGAGAGCCGCGCGAAGATTCGTGACCTCCGCACCGAGATCCTCGAGGAATTCAGGATCGACTCTCTGCCGCCCCGCTTGCATCACGTCGAACACCATCGCGCGCACCTCGCCTCTGCGTATTACGTCGCCCCTTTCGTGGAATCGGCGGTTCTCTCGATCGACGGCTTCGGGGACTTCGTGAGTGCGATGTGGGGTGTCGCCCAAGGCAGGACGATCCGCGTGCTCGGGGAGATCGGGTTTCCGCACTCTCTGGGCATCTTCTATACGGCCTTGACGCAGTTCCTAGGATTTGTGGCCTACGGCGACGAGTACAAGGTCATGGGGCTCGCGCCCTACGGGCGGCCCACCATGATGGAAGCAATGCGGGACATCGTCCATGTTCATGACGGCCGGTTCGAACTCAACGGCTCCTACTTCACCCACCATACGGCTGGCCTCGACATGGTCTGGCCGGGCGGGTCTCCGGTGATCGCGCCGATCTATTCCAAACGCCTCGTCGAGAAGCTGGGCCCGCCCCGCGCACCGCAGGATCCGATCGAGCAGCGGCACAAGGATCTCGCCGCCTCGATGCAGGCGATGTTCGAGGAGGCCTACTTCGCGCTGGCCCACCACCTGTATCGGGAGACAAGGATCCCATCGTTGTGCGTGGCGGGAGGGTGCGGCTACAACAGCGTGGCAAACGGGATGGTGTTCGCTCGCTCGCCCTTTCGGGATCTCTATGTGCAGGCGGCGGCGGGCGACGCCGGGGGTGCTGTCGGTGCCGCCTACTGGGTGTGGAACGAGATATTGGGGAACGCGCGCTCGTTTGTCATGGATCACGCCTATTGGGGTCCGGAGTACGACGTCGACGCGATCGACACCGCGGTGGCGGCTCGTCAGGCCGACATCGATTCGACTGGCTGTGTACTGAGCAGAGTGGAGGACGAGTGGGATCTGTGTTCGCAGACCGCGCGAGAAATCGCCAACGGTAGTGTCGTCGGCTGGTTTCAGGGCCGAATGGAGTGGGGTCCGCGTGCCTTGGGCAACCGCTCGATCGTCTGCGATCCACGGCGCGCGGACATGAAGGACATTCTGAACCAGAAGATCAAGCGCCGTGAATCGTTCCGGCCATTTGCCCCGTCAATCCTGCGAGAGGCGGTGGGAGAGTGGTTCGAGACCGACTATGACGTGCCGTTCATGCTGCAGGTCTACCAGGTTCTGGAGGACAAGCGTTCCCTGATCCCGGCTGTTGTTCACATCAATGGATCCGGTCGTCTGCAGACCGTCACCGAGGCTCAGAATCGCCGCTACTACCGCCTCATCGAGGCTTTCCGAGGCTACACCGGCATTCCCATGGTGCTCAACACGTCATTCAACGAGAACGAGCCCGTCGTCAACACTCCGTCGGAAGCACTCGACTGCTTCCTCAGGACCAGGATGGACGTCCTTGTCATCGGCGATCTGATGATCAGACGGGGTTGACCGCCGCCTCTACCCCGCCGGCCGATGCCGCCGCGTCCGCGTCAAAAGCCGGAAGGCCAGTTCTCGGGACAGGATCATCTCTGCCAGGAATCGTTCCCACGCATAGCGCAGGCCAGCTCTGCCGTCGAGGATGACGCCCTTGACGAACAGAGTGTGGATGAGGACCGCAAAGGGCGCGACTACCACCCACCTTCGTATGCGTGCGGGTAGGTTCAGGGAGGCGGGCGGGGCCGCCGCGAGCTTGTCCGCTTCCTGCTGCATGTACCGTCGCTGTCGCTGGATAAAGCACGCAAAGCTCTTTCGGTCGTCGTGGATGATCGGCGCCGAGAGGTCGGAAACGCCTCCATCGACGGCGATTCGGGGAGTATGCCCGTCCTGCCAAATGCGGACACGCGCACGGTCGAACAGGACAATTCGTGGTGGATAGAGGGAAGCGCGGAGGGGGCGTCCATCGATCGCGTAGCGAAACCTTCCGCGATAGCCGCGGACGTCCCCCGGAGGGTCGAGCTGCCGCAGTTCGTCGACGAGATCGCCAGGCACGAAGTAGTCCGCATCGAGCAAGAGCACCCAGGGCCTTCGCGCGTTGGCCACGCCGTAATTGCTCTGGCCGGCGATACTGTCGATCTCGCGCTGCAAGACCCGCACATTCGGAAAGCCGCTCGAGATGCGAATGGTGGCGTCCTTGCTGTAGCTGTCCACCACGACGACCTCGCCGGCCCAAGCGAGCTGGGCGAGCGTGCGCGCGATGTTCGGCTCCTCGTCGCGGGTCAGGACGACGGGCGTGATGCGATCGAGCACCGGTAGGCTTCCTCCATCTGGCCCGCGATCCGAGGCCACCCGAAGCCCGACTCCACGAGGGCTCGGCCTCGTCGGCCCATTTCCGCTCGGCGCACGGGATCGCCGAGCAGCGCCGCTATGGCGTCGATGCCGATGTCGCCCGCGCCATCGCGACGGATTTCGTCGGCGAGCCAACCTCGGGAGACAGAACGACAGGAGTCTCCATCGCCAGGGCCTCGAGAACGGCGTTTCCAAAGTTCTCGGAGCGGGAGAGCAGAACGAAGAGAGTGGCCCGCGCGAGGATCTCCCTTTTCGCCAACCCGTACACAGGCCCCGCGAATTCCACGCGATCGCCGACACCCAACCGCTCCGCTAGCGCACGCAGGCGCGGCGTGAGGCCCTCTTCATCGTTGCCAACGACCACGAAGCGCACCCCGTCGAGGCGCGGAAGTGCCTCGATCACGACCTCGAGCCCCTTTTTCCAACTCACGCGACCGAGGAAGAGGAGCGTCCGTTCGTCGCGGGGGACGTCCGGCCTGGTCTCGACGTCGATGCCGTTCGGCACCACGAAGGGCGACGGCAGGGGAAGGCCCACCCGCTTCGCGTCCTCCCACTCCAGGCGTGACGTGAAATGAATTGCCGTGGCCTGCGCAAAGCCCCGCCGCTCCATGAGGCGCAGCCACGCGGTCTTCATCCAGCGGTTCTTCCGCCGGATCAGCTCTGGCACGAGCATGCCTCGTGGCGAAATGACGTAAGGAATGCCGGCGCTCCGCGCGGCCGCGCAAGCGGCGACCCCGGGCCAAAGGTAAACCGAATGCACGTGAAGAAGCTCGTAGCTGCCGATCGAGTTGGATAGAGCCGCGCGCATGGCCGGCGACCAGTAAAGGCGTGGAAAGGGCGACGGGAAGTAAGTGACGCATACTCCGTCGACGGTAACCGGAGTTCCCGTCGCGACGTCCAGCGCGCGGTCTCCGTCGACGTTCGTGGTGAAGACATCCACACGGTGTCCACGGGCCACGAGAGCCTTGGCAAGGCCATGAACGGCCACGATGGGACCACCATACCGATGTGCAGGCAGGTACGTTGGGACGACCTGAAGGATACGCATGAAGGGCTATCTTCCACGACCAACGGCTTCCCGGACGCCCCGGACGCCGCGGCCGTAGTCCCACTCCGCGATGATCTCTCTTGAGCGTTGCCCCATGCGCGAGCGCAGCGCTGGCTGTTCGAAGAGGAGGTCGAGGTGCACACCCAACGCTTTCGCGTCTCCGGCCGGGTAGACCAATGCATTGTCCCCCTCCAGCACGACATCGCCGATCGACCCACAATGATCGGTCACCACCACCGGGAGTCCGCAGGCCATGGCCTCATTGATGACCGCTCCCCGAGGTTCAACAATCGAAGGCAGGACGAACACGTCGCCGATGGCGTAGTGCCTCGGCAGTTCGCTCTGATTCAGGAAGCCGGGAAAGTGCGCTTGGATGCCATGCGCAAGGGCGAACTTCTCTAGCTGGCTGCGCAGCTCTCCCTCGCCGAGAAACACCACGGCGACACCGGCGCGGTGGCGCATCCCCTGGATGGCCTGAAGCAGAGCCATGGGATCCTTGCGGGGCAAGAGCTTGGCCGAGAAGATGACGACCATCTGGTCGGGGCGGACTCCCAGGCGTCGGCGCAGCGCCTCCCGTTCGGCGGGCGTCAGGCGACTGCCGGCCTCGAACCGTGCGTTGTCCGTCGCCCAGGGCACCAGGAAGAACCGTCGCGGATCCGCGCCGTAGTGGCGGTAGTACTCGGCGTTGAGGCGTCCGGTAACGAGGAATCCGCTCGCGCTCCTGAGAATCACTCGCAGCAAACCACGCCGGACGCGCCGAGCGACCGTATCTGCGGGCGGGGGGAAGCTGCTGTCGCCGTAGAGGAAGACGGGGATTCCGGCCAAGCGGCATGCAGCCATCGACAGGAGAGAGGTAATGGTTCCCCAGCCCAGGAACAAGACGACGGAGTCGTAGCGTCCGCGGAGCAGCCCGGACACGATGCCTGGATTGATCGCCCGCAAATAGCCGCCACCGTGTCCGAAGTTGTGGAGGAAGACATGGTGGTACCCGCTCAGCAGGTCTACATCCCAGCGGAGCGTGGTGTTCATCTCCACGTCGTGGTAGGGCTCCGCGCCACGCGGCGAGCAGTAGAAGACGGTGACGTCGAGGTCAGCTTCGTTGGCCAGTAGTCGGAAGAATGGCGCCTGGTACTGAATGACGTGCGAAGCAACGATCGCGAGCCGGCATGGCCGCGGATCGTCCGCGCTCAAGCCGCCCGCGCTACCGCCCGGAGATAGTGCCGGGACCAGAGGTTCAGCAACAACAACCTCCAGGCGAGGATGGAGAAGATGCTCAGGCCGTGAGGGAATCGGTACCCGCGCCGTCGCCCGCTGAAGTAGTCCTCCATGGCGGGGCGCAGACCCAACTGGTCGACCCATCCGCTGGAGTCGAGGACCACCTCGCGGGCAAACGCGCGGAACGAAGGGATCTCATCCATCCAACTGGCCGCCATCGATGCACCGAACTTCGGCCGCGCGATCAGGTCCGGTGGCAGGAGGCTGTAGCGTTCTGCCACTCGGCGTAGGAGATACTTGTTGGAGCCACCTCGCAGCAATAGTGAACGGGGAAGGGTGAATGCGAGTTTCGCGACGCGGACGTCGAGAAACGGGACGCGCGCCTCGACGCTCGCGGCCATGCTCGCTCTATCTACCTTCATGTTGTAGTTGCTCGGAAGCTGATGTCGCGTCTCGAACAGGCGGATGGTCGAGAAGAAGTCGCCGTCCGTCTCCTTGCAGAGTGCGCCGACAGTTCGCAGGAACGGGAGCAGCTCGCGGCCCCACCGGCGGCCAGAGTACCAGCGGTATAGGCGAAGGCCTCTGCTCAGGACGGTCGAGCTGTCGGCGGCCTCCCCACCGGCCGTTGTGTACGCCGGATACCCCCCGAACAGCTCGTCCGAACCTTCCCCGACCAGAACCACTTTGGCTCCAGCCTCACGGCTGCGGCGGTAGAGCAGCATGGTGGAGAAGAGACCCCAGTCTCCGAACAGGTCGTCGACATACCAGGCCGCTCGCCCCACTTCCGCCGCGACTTCCGACGGCTGGATAACGATCTCCTCGTGCTCGGAGCCCACGTGCCGGCTCAGTGCACGCGCGAATGGCCGTTCATCCACAACCGAGTCCGCGAAGGCCATGGTGATCGTGCGGATTGGCCGTCGCCGGGATGCCAACGCGGCCACGAGGCTGGAATCGAGTCCGCCTGACAGCAGGAGGGCCACCGGGACGTCCGCGATGAGATGCTCCCCCACGACCTCGTCCAGGACCTGGTAGAGCCTCTCTGTCAGCGCCTCCTCGTCGGCGGGCGTTTCGTCGGTCTCGGTTGGGGGCGGGATGAAATAGCGGCACGGCTTCGCGTCACGCGCCCTCCCGACCTCGATGGTCAGGGTGTGCCCGGAAGGAAGTTTGAACACGCCGCGGAGGCTAGACTCGTGAATGTCGGATATGAAGTTCAGCTCCAGGAACTGTCTCAGCGCCCGCGGGTTGGGCTCGGCCCGAAAGTCCGGGAGCGCGACGAGCGCCTTGATCTCGGACGCGAAATAAAGCCCGCCGGAGGGGCTGATCCAGTAGTAAACCGGCTTGATCCCCATCGGGTCGCGCGCGATGAAGAGCCGCCTCGTCCGTGCGTCCCAAACCGCGAACGCGAACATCCCCTGGAGACGGCCGACGACAGCTTCTCCCCACTCCTCGTAGCCGTGGACGACGACCTCACAGTCGGTGCGAGAACGGAAGGAGTGTCCACGGGCGATGAGTTCCGCCCGCAAAGCCTCGAAGTTGTAGATCTCGCCGTTGAAGACGAGAACGACCGTGCCGTCCTCGTTGAACATCGGCTCGTGCCCGGCATCGGATAGGTCGATAATGCTCAGCCGATTGTGAACGAGCCCGATCCCGTCAGCAGGCACGTAGTAGGTGCCACGGTCGTCAGGGCCGCGATGGGCGATAGCGTCCGCCATCAGGGAGAGATGCGCTTCTGGCCGTGGAGCAGCATCCAGCCACCCTGCTATCCCACACATGTCTGAGAAGTATAGCTCTGCCCCTACATCCGAACTGGGATATCGCGTCCGCCTCCCCGCAGTCACCACCGCGACCATGGTTTCCCCAGGCTGCGATATTGTCCCCTCATGCAAGATGGGCTCGTTACGACGATCATCCCGGTCTTCAACCGGGCAGCCATGCTCGGGGAGGCGGTGGCCAGCGTCCTCGCCCAGACCTACAGGCCCATCGAAATCATCGTCGTAAACGATGGATCCACCGACGACACCGCTTCCACGGCCGACGGCCTGGCGCGCCTTCATCCCGAGGTGCGAGTTGTTCACCAATCGAACACCGGCGTCGGCGCTGCACGGGAGGCCGGGAGGCTGGCGGCCAAGGGTGAGTTCATCCAGCACCTCGACAGCGACGACCTCCTCGAGCCCCGCAAGTTCGAGTTGCAGGTCGCGGGTCTGCAGAGCCATCCCGAGTGTGACGTGTCTTACGGCTGGACGCGGATGCGTTTTCGCGACGGAAGCGTCCATCCCGAGCCCTGGAAGCGTACGGGCGAAGAAATGGGGTCGATCTTCCCCGCCATGCTCGAGACGCGTTGGTGGGAGACGACCACGCCGCTCTACCGAGCCGCCGTCATCGCAAAGGCGGGGGCGTGGCTGTCTCTGCGCTACGAGGAAGACTGGGAATACGACTGTAGGCTCGGGGCGATGGGAGTGCGGCTCCATTTCGTGGGCGACTGGGTCTCGGAGTTTCGCCAACACACTGGTCAAACGTCGGGCAAGTCCGGCCCGTCCGTCCTCCGCGACCGGGCGACCGCCCACGCAGCGATCCTCGGGCATGCGCGGCAGGCTGGCATCGACGACGACGCGCCCGAGATGCGCCACTTCGCGCGCGAGCTGTTCTTGCTTGGCCGGCAATGCGGCGCGTCGGGACTGGCCGCGGAGTCGTCGCGCCTGGTGGCGCTTGCCTGCGACGCCTCGGGTCGCGACCGGAATCGCCTACAACTCCGCCTGTACACTCTCCTGGCTCGCGTCCTGGGATGGACCACGATGGGACGGATTGCTTCCGCCACGGACAAGCTTCGGCGTTGAAGTAATCGCACGCCGCCGCCAGGGTCGCGTCCCAGCTATCCGCACACTTCGGGCGAACTGCGCCGGCGACGGAACCTGGATAAAACGCTGCGACCAGCCGTGACGATGCGAGGAAACCACCTGTACAAGAGAATCTTCCAGTTGGGCTCCATGATCGCGTGACGCACGAGCGCGATCAATCGCCAGCGCGCCGGGTTACGTATTGATGGCCAGGTCACCAATGCCTCACGAAACATCTCCAGGGCCAAGGCGTCGCGGCGCCGGTGACGCAATAGCGTGTCCCCAAGGTGAATCAGCGCGCGAGCGCGATCGCGGCCGGTGGCCAGGGGCCCAGCCAGGGGCGGGCAGACGCCGGGCAGGCCGTGCAGGTCAAGGTGACGACGGTAGGCGCCGATGCCCTCCCTTACCATTCTCTCCTCGTGCACGACACCGTCCTGCGCGGCATGGACCCGGGTGAGAACGAGGATCTCCGGCACGCGTCCCAATTCGCAGCGCTCCATGAGTCGCAGCCACATCTCCGTGTCTTGCGTGAGGCGCAGCGCTTCGTCAAACGGGCCAACCTCGCGAAGCAGTGATCGGTGAACTGTCATGGTGCAACCGCCGATATAGTGTCCTCCCATCATGATCCGCAGGGCTTCCTCGCGCGGATACCAAGGACAGGGGTGATCGGAGATCGGCTCGCGCGTCGCCGTGATGAGCCGGTAGCCCGCGTAACACGCGCGGCCCGAGGGGTGCGCCGACAGCCAATCCACCGCCGCCTCGACCCGCCGCGGCAGGTAGATATCGTCATGGCTCAGCCAGCAGAACCAATCCCCGCGCATTTCCTGGATGCCGAGGTTCAATGCACTGGCAACCCCCCCGTTTGGTTTCTCGAAATACCGGATGCGGTCTCCGTAGCGTCGCGCGACGTCCGCCGTCGCCCCCCCGTCAGTGGAACCGTCGTTGACGACGACCACCTCGACGGAGCCATATGTTTGCGACAGAGCGCTGTCGAGCGCCTCGGCGAGGTAGTCCGATCCGTTGTAGACGGGAACGACGATGGAGACGACGGGTCGATCGGCCATCACGCGTACGCGAGCACAACACGGACGACGGTGTCGGCAACATCCGTCGCCATGTACTCCGGCGGCGGGGTCCAGGTGCGCCCGGAGGACAGGGCCAGGCGGACGCAGTTCAAAACGTCTTCCGTTCCGACGCCCGCGATGATGTTGCTGCCGCATTCCACGGTTTCCGGGCGCTCAGTCGTGTCGCGGGTGGTCACGTTCGGCACGCCGAAGATGCAGCATTCCTCCTGCACGGTGCCGCTGTCAGTGAGGACGCACGCCGCCGTCCTTTCTAACGCTACGAAATCGAAGAACCCGAACGGAGGGAGAAAGCGCACAGCCTTGCCCGTGACAGAGAGTCCCAGCTGCTCCATCCGGTCCCGGGTGCGCGGGTGAGTGCTGACGACGACGGGCAGGCCATACTCTTGGCCCACGCGTTCCAGCGCGGCGACGAGACCTGCGAGTCGGGTCGGAACGTCGACATTCTCGGCACGGTGCATCGTCACGAGAAAATAGCGCTGCTTCTCCAACTCGAGCCGGGCGTGGACCTCCGATTCCTCAATCTGATCCCCGTAGTGGAGGACGACTTCGCGGATGGGGTTGCCGGTGACGTAAATCCGTCGTCCCTCGATTCCCTCGTGGAGCAGGTTGGTCCGGCTCCTCTCTGTGTATGGCATGAGAACGTCGCTGCTGTGATCGATGACGCGGCGATTGACCTCCTCCGGCACCCGGTCGTCGTAGCAGCGGTTACCCGCCTCCATGTGGTACACGGGGATTGCCATCCGCTTGGCCACGAACGCCGCCAAGCCGCTGTTGGTGTCCCCCAGAACCAGGAGGCGATCGGGTCGGATCTCCCGGAAGAGCGCCTCCGTCCCCTCGAAGATCCTCCCAACCTGAGCGGCGAAGGTCTCCGCTCTGATCCCCAGATGGCGGTCGGGAGGGCGTATGCGCAGTTCGTCGAAGAATACGTCCCTCAAGCCTGGATCGAAGTTCTGACCTGTGTCCACAAGAACGTGCTCGCACAGTTGGTCCAACTTGGGGATCAGCCGACTGAGGCGAATGATCTCCGGCCGCGTCCCGAGGACGGTCATCACCCTCATCGGAGGATTTCGTCCGTACCGGCCGGAACGTCCTCGAGCATGAGGCGACGCTTCCGGATGAGGTGCGCGACACCTTCGCGGCCCAGCACATGATGCGCGGAACTGTATTCGTCGGCGAGCAGGGCGCCACTCTCGCCCGCTACCCTCAATTCCGGGAGTATTGGAAGGATGGCATAGTAATCTCCGCGGTCGGCTGTTCGGAACCGCTCTTCTTCCGAAATGAGGATCTCGTGAGTCTTCTCACCTGGGCGAATGCCGGTGAAGCTCACCTGAATCGGCCTGCCGTCGATCAGGACATCGGCGACGTCGGTCACCTTAGCGGAGGGCACACGCGGGATGTATGTCTCCCCGCGACGTGCCCCTCGGAGCGCTGCAAAAACTGTGTCCACCGCTTCATCAAGACTCAAGAGGAATCGTGTCATGTCGGCGGTTGTGATCGTGACCGGTCCTCCTCTGCGAATTTGATCGAGGAAAAGCGGGAGGACCGACCCGCGGGAGGCCAGGACATTGCCATAACGAACGCAGACGAAACGGGTCGACGGGCAATCGAGGTTGGCCTGGACGAATAGGCGCTCCTGGATGGCCTTCGTCATCCCCATGACGTTCACGGGCTTGCACGCTTTGTCGGTAGAGATGCCGATCACGGTCTCCACCGTCAGCCCGTGCTCGCGAATGGCGCGTACGATATTCTGTGGCCCACCAATATTCGTCTGGACCGCCTCGAAAGGGAAGTACTCACACGTGGGCACTTGCTTCAGGGCCGCTGCGTTGAACACGACGTCTGCTCCGCTGAGCGCTGCGCTGAGAGCGTGGAAATCGCGCACATCTCCGATTCGAAACTCAACCTGTTGCTCAACACGCCGATAAATAACCTCATCCGTGGCGGCTGCCCGATTCAGGTACGCCATCCGCATTGCGTGCTGCTTCGCTTCATCGCGAGAGAAGACGACGATCTTTTTAGGTGTCCCGAGCTCGCCGGACAACAACCGGCCGATCAGCACCTTTCCAAGCGATCCCGTACCACCGGTGACGAGGACTCGCTTACCCTCGAGGACTCCGTCCTTCTTCACGATGACTCCCTTGTCTCTGCGTACTCGGGCCACTCCGCGGCGAGTTCGCGAATCATCTCGTCCCATGTCGGCGGCGTCCAACCAGTTTCGTTACGAAAACGATCAGACACGAGGGCACGGTCACAAGAGACCTCCGCATCGCACTCAACGGTAATGTCGCTCCAACCGAGAGCGTTCCGAAGCCCAACGAGGAGGTCATACTTCGAAATGGCTTCGCTACTCACATGCCACAGTCCGGCAAGGCCCGGCCATCGCTCGACGACGTCAACGACCAGCCGAGACATCTGTGCTGTGGAGAGACCGGTGTAGATCGCGTTTCGGAACCCCTTTATCTTCCTTCCTCGTTGCGCCGCGAACCATTCAAGGAGTCCAAGCCTGTTCCGAAGTTCCCACCCGATGATCGAGGTCCGAAGTGTCAAGCACCCGGACCCTCTCACCTCACCCAGGAGCTTTGTCTGACCGTACAGATCCAGCGGGTCCGGAGCATCCCGCTCTGTGTACCGACCTGTGCGACCCGAGAAGACGCAATCGGTCGAGACGTGAACGAGACGGATGTCCCGCGTCTGGGACGCTTCGGCAAGCCGGTGAGGGAAGGCGGCGTTGATCTCAATGAAGGCGAGCGGAGACGCTGCCGCTTCTCGCTGCTTGACGATGCCGATCCCGTTAACGATGACATCGGGCCGCACGCGGTCCAGCAAGTCTCCTACGATGTCGGGCCTGTCGGCCGAGAAGACCTCAAAGGCGGAGATGTTCGAAAGCCATCTCGGAGCCAGGGTGGCGACAGTTGGCCCTTCGCGCGCTGTCGCTACCACGTCGTGCCCACGCTCCGTCAACCGGGCGGCCACGCGGTGTCCGAGCATTCCGGAGACACCGAAGACGAGGACCTTCAGTTCGCAGCCTCTTGCGCGGGAGCGCCGCCGAGGTATTGGTTGGACCAAGTCAACATGGGACGGAGTACCCCTAGGCTCCCACCGAAGTAGTCACCGCGGACACCTCCCGTGTCGTGAATCTCCAGCCGGACGGCGTCGTCTTGCCTAAAGATGAGCGAATAACCTGCTCCCCAAGCCAGGACAGTGATCGAGTAGGTGCCGTCGGCCAGCAACTGTCCGGGTACTCTACAGCTGCCGCGCCACAGGCCACGGTGCCGCGGTTTCCCGTGCACGGAGGCGTCGTGATTGTCGATGGACGAAAAGATACAGGTGCCGTCCGACGAAAAGAGAACGATCGTGGTTCCCATGTTCGCACCCTCGACGTCGTTCCAGTAGTCGACCTCCACATGGAAGGCATCGTCCGAGCCAATCTGTCCCGAGACATTCCCGGTCGCATCTCGGATCCGGACGGCTCGGAGCCGGCAGCGTTCGTCTCCCGGTGCGGTCACCGCGTCCGGCCAGGTCGCTTCAGGGCAAACCTCGGACGCGTCGGCCAGGTAGGCGGCGACGACATCGGCGGCCGGGCCGACTCTCTCAATTCGACCCGCAGTGAGCTGCACCGCCCTGGTGCAGAGCGAGCGGACGGCAGTCATGTTGTGGCTCACGAACAGAACAGTTCGGCCCTGATTCGCCACCTCATTCATCTTGCCCAGGCACTTCTTCTGGAATCCAGCGTCGCCCACGGCAAGGACCTCGTCCACGACTAGAATCTCCGGTTCCAAATGCGCCGCGACGGCGAAAGCGAGGCGCATATACATCCCCGTCGAGTAGTGCTTGACGGGAGTGTCGATGAATCGTTCCACGTCCGCAAAGGCGACAATCTCGTCAAATTTGCGAGCGATTTCCGCCCGACGCATCCCCAGAATCGCTCCATTCAGGAATATGTTCTCACGGCCTGACAGATCCCCATGGAATCCAGTGCCGACCTCGAGCAGGCTGCCGACGCGGCCGATGAGCTTCGCCCGCCCTTCCGAGGGTTCGGTGATGCGGGAAAGGATCTTGAGCAGTGTGGACTTGCCCGCACCATTGCGCCCGATCACTGCGAAGGCCTCACCCCGTCGGACCTCGAACGAGACGTCTCGAAGCGCCCAGAGGGCAGGAGGGTCTACGGTCGCTCCGTGAAGGAGGAGGCCTTCGAAGACGGTCGATACGAGTTCAGCGAGAGTCCGCGCCCGCTGGAGACGCCCGATCTGGAAACGTTTGCCGAGGCCCTCCACTCGGACGGCGATCTCCGTCACGCCAGGAGCTCAGATGACATCCGCGAAAGACCTTTCCGTACGGCGAAAGAAGTACACGCCCGACACAAGCACAACGGTGACGACAACGACGGAGAGCGCCAGCATTCGCCACGGGATCGGTGTGGCGCCTAGAACGGCCGCCCGGTAGGCGGCTACGAGGCCGGCGGCGGGATTAAGGCCATAGAGCCAGCCTGGTAGGCCGACTCTTTCGAGGCGCTCCGTCACGAATCCTGCTGGATAGATTACGGGGGTGACATAAAGCCAGATCTGAATGAGAAACGTCATCAAGTGATGGAGATCGCGGTACCTCACGGTCAGGGCCGAGATCCAGAGACCGAAGCCCAGTGCGGTGGCCGCCACTAGGGCGGAGAGGGGAAGGACAAGTATGACTGCTGGCCCGGGACCAACTCTGAACCAAGCCATCAAACCGCCAAGGACCAGCAGCGAAAGAAGAAAGTCCGGCACCGCCCCCAGGACTGACGACAGAGGTACAACGAGGCGTGGAAAGTAGACCTTGGTGATTAGGTTGGAGGATGAGAGGAGGCCTCCTGCTGCCCGTCCGAGTGCGGCGACGAAAAAGGTCCAAGGGACGAGAGCGGCGAGGGAGAACACCGGATACGGGGAACCCTCCGAATCAATCTTCGCCACGCGTCCGAAGAAGGTCGCAAAAACGAGGACCATCGTGAGCGGTTGTAGAAGCGCCCACGCCGCACCCAGAGCGGTCTGCTTGTAGCGAATCTTGATGTCGCGCAGGGCCAGGAAGTACAGCAGTTCGCGGTATTCCCAGACCTCGCGCAGATTCAGAGGCGGCCAACTACCTGACGCCGCGATTTCGACCGGGGCCAGGCAGGGCGCAGAAACGCTTGGGCTCAAGGATTCTCGGCCGCCCAGATGGCGGACGGTCAAGTTTAGCGAACTCGCCCGCCCAACTCCACACAAAAGGTGCGAGGGAGTCGAGCAGACCTATAGGATTCCACGACTCCGTCCTGCCGAGCCGTATCGGGTAGCGACCATAACCAGGGTAGCATACTGCCCTTTTGATGAGGGTCTTCGCGGAATAGTGTGGGTGAATCCGGGGCTTCCTAAAGGACTCCAGGCCGCGTGGGAGCGGGTGCGAGTGGTGTGTTTGGGTTGCGGGAATCGGCCATTCGCCGAGGAACTGCACCTCGACTCGCACACGGTCAAAGAACTCGAGAAGCAGTACATGCAGGAACAGCTTCCGCGAGGAGGACGCGGGGCGGCAAGGATCGGCATCGATGAGGTCTCGATAGGGAAGCGGCACACCTACCGCCCGCATCGTCGTGCACGACTTGCTGCGGGGAGCGGCCTGTCTGGTTCGGTGGTCAGGACCGCTCGAGACGAGGATGGCGAGTCCTTTTAACTGGCTGGGACCCAAGAAGAGCGCAGGAATTTGCATGGGAGTGATGGACATGTGGAAGCCGTTCCGGACTTCCACGAAGGAGCACGCTCCCCGGCCCAGCATCCTCTTCGACAACTTCGCGTGTTGCGTCACCGGGGCGAGGCGTTGGACACCGTGCGCAAGAGCGAGTACGCGCGGCTGTCCGGCAAGGATCGCCGCTTCATCAAGGAGCAGAAGTACACACTGCTCTCCAGCTGCGAGAACCTGACCCTGCAGCGCCCTAAATCTCACAAGCTCGCGCTTCACGATACCGCCACCGAAGCGGCCCTCCAGCTCATCTTCGAGCTCGATCCGCATTTCGTCCGGCGCGACGAGGAACGCTCGCGCCTGCTCCCGTTGGCCGCCCGACTCATCGGTGCGCGTGCGCCGCTGCGGTTGTACAAGATCGCAAAACGTTTCATATGACGAAGATCTCGGTGGTGATGCCGGTCTACAACGCCGCGGCGACGCTCGGCGAAACGATCGAATCGATCCTGCGGCAGGCCGAGCAGGATTTGACGTTGATCGCCATCGACGATGGCTCGACGGATGCGACGCCGCAAATCCTCGCGCACTACGACGACGCACGCGTGCGCGTCCTTCGGAACGCAGAGAACGTCGGCCTCACGCGATCGCTCATCGCCGGCTGCGCCGCCGCGAAAGGAACGTACATCGCCCGTCATGACGCCGCCGACCGCTCGCATCCTGATCGGTTTCGCAAACAGCTACGCCTTCTCGACGACGATCCGCGTCTCGTCTGCGTCTCCTGCACCACCGACTTCGTCGGGCCGCGCGGTGAATACCTCTTCAGCACGCATCCGTCCCCACCATCTCTGCAGCCGGTGAAGATGATCGACACCGGCGCGCCGCACGGCATCGTCGCTGGACCGTCGCATCACGGCTCGGTCATGTTCCGCCGCGATGCCTATGAGCGCGCCGGTGGCTATCGCGCGGAGTGGTATTACGGGCAGGACTGGGACCTGTGGTATCGCCTCGGCAAGGAGGGATTGTTTCAGAGCATCGACGAACCGCTCTACATTGCGCGGGTGACGCCGGAAAGCATCAGCGGCTCGGCGCGCGGTGCGCAGCAGGAACTCTCGCGGCTTTCGCACGAGGCACTTCTGGCGCGTGAGCACGGCGAGTCGGACGCGGAGATCGTCGCCGCCGCCGCGCGGATTCGCAAAGCGCCGCCGGTGGAACGCACGGCACGTGCGCGCGGTCTCTACTTCATCGGAGAAGCCCTTCGCCGAAATCGGGATCGCCGCGCGCGGGGCTATCTGTTCAAGGCACTACGCTGCGATCCGCTGCTGTGGCGGGCGTGGTGGCGGTACGCGCAATCGTTGGCAATGCGATGAAGTGGCTTTTCGCCTTCCCGTTCGAGCTGCCGCCGGGGCAAACCGTGACGGACGTTCTGCTCGATCGCGTTCCTTCTTCGGGAACGGTCGCATCGATCCGCCTCGCGCTCGCGCTCGCGGAGCTCGGTGGGGAGTACGCCATTCTCGATTCGACAATCGGGCCCAGAGTCGATGCTGATTCCATCCTCGTGCTCCCGCCCGCAAGCGCGATGCGCGTGCTAGGGTCGCTGCGCGAGTGCAGCGCGAGGGTCGTTTTCTGGCTCCACAATAATCTCGCGATCGATCTTCTCGATTCCGCATTCAGGATCGGGCTCGATCGCGCAATCTGCGTGTCCCATCCGGCGGCGGCGACTTACGACTCGTATCCGTGGTGGGGGCGCGTGGAGGTGATTCCGTATTCGCTGCGCGGCGATTTTCCGTTCACGACGAAACGACCGGACGGCAAATGCGTCGCATTCATCGGCGCCACCACGGAGTCGAAAGGCTTCCACCACCTGCTGGCGGCCTGGCCGCTCGTCTCGGAGCGCCTTCCCGATGCGACACTCGAGGTCTTCGGCTCTGCGGCGCTTCATCATCCGTCGGCAAGGATGGGGAGCAGCGGAGTCATGACCGCCGAGTTCGAAGCTCGCTATTGGCGGCAGCCCGCGCAGGTTCATTTCCGCGGCTCGCTCCCGCGGGCGGAGCTCTGCCGTGAGCTGCAGGAAATGCGCGTGGCGGTCGTCAATCCGAATCTCAGCGGGGGCACCGAGACGTTCTGCCTCTCCGCGGTGGAAGCGCAAGCCTGCGGCGTGCCGGTGATCGGCGCGGCGGCGCAGGGACTTCTCGAAACGGTGGCAGACGGCCGCTCGGGTCTTCTCATTCGTTCGCAGTCGCCGCGCGATCTCGCGGACGCAATCGTGCGGCTCCTGATCGACGACGGATTGCAGCGGCGGCTCGCGAACGGCGCGCTCGCCCATGCGGAGCAATTTCGCTCGCCGCGCGTGGAAGCCGAGCGATGGATCGCCATGGTCGAACGGATCCGCAACGGAGACCCGGCCGTGCGATCGCGCTCGAAGTCTGGCCGCGTTCTCGGCGCGCTTGGCATCGGCCGCGCGAAGCTCGCCCTGAAGCGGCGTCTCCAGCCGCACCCAGATCTTTAGGCGGCCACGGGCCGCGGCGTTCGTTGCCGCGCCTTTCGGCACGAGTCAGGCGGCGTCGTCGATCGCTTCGGGCAACGCCTACATCTGGCCATCTCGTTTCTACCGTGCCCGCTCCGAGACCCTCCCCACCGCCGCAGTAGACGCGCGTGTCGGGAATTGGTCCCGCCATCGGTCGCAGAATCCGCGCGTTCATATCTGCATGTTACTCTGGCCTTCTGAGCGATGATCTCTCGCTTTCTCTCCGCCGTCTCGGCGGACGACTTGCCGCGCCTCATCCAGCTCGACGAGAAGCTGCGCGACTTTTACCGGACGGCCTCGCAGCAGGATTACTGGGCGATCGCCGAACACCACAACGTCGACTGGCGCGACGGCGCGCATCCGCATCACGAGCGGCTGCTCGAACGGATTGGCGCGAACGAGCGCGTCGCCGATTTCGGCTGTGGCAGCGCGCACGCTGCCGCGGCCATCGGCAATCCCGAGCGCTACACCGGCATCGACTGGGGAGAGAGTCAGCTCTGCAGAAATCGCGAGCGATATCCGGCTGCTACGTTCCTCCATTCATCGCTTTACGACACGGCGTTGCGCGACGGCGAGATCGACTGGGCCATCTCGCTTTTCGTGCTTGAGCACACCGTCTTTCCGACACGGCTCCTCGCCGAAATGCTGCGCGTCGTGCGTCCCGGTGGCCAGATCGCGATCCTCTGCCCGCAGATGCGGCCCCGCGTGATGAACTCGATGTGGGCGGGCCTTTCCGCGATCCAGAGCTTTTGGGAAAAGCTGCGGCGGCGGTGCTACATCGATGCGCTGTGGCACGCCATCGAGTTGCGCCTGGTCTTTCCAATCTTCTGCGAGTGTTCGGATCGCTTTTCCGGGCGCTTTCTGATTTACCCGACGCCGCGCTGTTTCGTCGCGCCGTATACGTCCGACACCGATGCCGTGTATTGGGCCGATGAGGCCGAAGTTCGCGCGTACTTCGCGGATAGAGGCTGCCGCATCGAGTCGCCGCCGACCCCGCGCAATGAGGGCGTCGCCTTCGTGATCGTACAAAAGGGCGGCGCGGCATGACCGTTGTCCTTTTGTGCGGCGAGGATGAGATCGACAAAGAGCGGCGCGGTTACGCGCGCGCGTTCGGTCGCGTCGCGCCCCTGCGGTTCATCGCACCGAGCGACGCGTGGCATCAGGAGTTGCCCGACAACGCGCGGATCATCATCAATCCCGATGGGCGTCCATGGCTGCCGCGCGGAATCGAACGCGTCAATGTACCGACCGCGGTCTTCCACATCGACACCTACGTGGCGCTGGAGCGGCGCATCCGCTGGTCGCGTATGTACGACTACGCCTTCATTTTTCATCCTGGCTTCGAAGCGATGTTCGGTCCTTGCGCGGGCCTACTGCCGCATGCGGCGGAGCGCGACCTGTTCGATCAGCCGGAGATCGAGCGCCGATACGAAGTCGGATGGGTGGGTCGTACCCGACGCACGATCTATTCGGAACGCGATCGCATCGTCGCGGCGCTGGCGGCTAACTTCCGCACGAACGACGTCGAGGGCTATTACACGGCCGAGGAGATGGCGGTGGTCTATCGAAGCTCGAAGATCGTCGTGAACGTCAGCCGCGATGATCATCCGCGGGACGCGAACATGCGCTGCTTCGAGGCGATGGCCGGCGGCGCGCTGCTGTTGACCCGTATCCCGGCGGAGCTGACCCAGCTCGGATTCAAGGAGAACGTTCACTTCGCGGGCTATCGCGGTTTCGATGACGTGGTGAGCGTGGTCGCCGAATGGCTGAAACGCGACGACGAACGGCGCGCAGTCGCGGAGCGCGGACGGACGCTCGTCCTGCGCGCGCACACGTATGATGCGCGGGTGGCCATGATCCTCGAGACGATGCGCGGCGGGTGCACCGCTCCGGCACGCGCGTGGACGCTCGCACGCGTCGAAGCGCTCCACCTGGACTATCACGTCGAAAGGGCCAACACCGCGCCGGCGCTCGCCGCGTTTCGGACGCTCGTGCGACTCTCGCCGTCTCTGGCCGCGCGCCAGTCGTGGCGCCTACTGCGGCTCGCTGCGAAACGAGCGAAGCTCAAGATGCGGCGATGAGGATTCTCTTCATGGCGGACATCGACCCCGATCCGAACCGCGGAGCCGCGGGCACCGAGGTGCAGACGATCCGGGCGCTCCGCAAGCTGGGACACGTCGTCGACGAAGTCTGGTCCGCGGAGCTCGGTCGGCGGATCCAACACGGCAATCTCCATCTGTTGCTCGAACTGCCGCACACGTATGAGCGCGCGGCGATCGTGCACCTGCGCGAGCACCGCTATCACGTGGTGCACGTGAATCAGCCGCACGGGTTCCGCGCCGCCCGCGCCGTCCATCGCTTCTCCCCGGCCACCGTCTTCATCCACCGCTCCCACGGCATCGAGTTGAACGTCGAGCAGACGCTGGCACGGTGGCGTCCGCCGCAGAAGCTCGCCTCGCGCGCCATCGCCTCGCTGCTGGCCCGGCATTCCTACGCGATCGCGCGGGAAGCGGACGGACACGTCGTTTCGTCGACGATCGACGCGCGGTTCCTGGAAGAGAAATTGCGTGTGCCGCCGCACAAGATTGCCGTGATCGCGCAGGCTGCACCCGACGACTACGTTGGCACCGCGCCGCCTCCGATGACGAACGAGCGCCTGCGCCGCGTGCTGCACGTCGGGCAGTTCGCATTCTTCAAGGCTCCGATGATCACCGCCGTGGCCATCAATCGCATGACGATGGAGCCAAACCTTCGCTTCACATGGGTCTGCGATCGCGGCGATCACGAACGAGCCCGCCAGCTGCTCACGCCCGAGGCCAACGCCCGCACGGACATGGTTCACTGGACGACGCAGGACGACCTGCGCGAGATCTACGATGCACACGGGGTGTTTCTCTTTCCCTCGTTGTTCGAAGGCTTCGGCAAGGCGTTCCTCGAGGCGATGAGCCGCGGCCTCTGCGTCGTCGCCAGCGACGCCGGAGGGATGCACGATCTCATCGCGGACGGGCACAACGGGTTTCTTGTTCCTCCGGGCGAGGCAGAGGGAATGGCCGCGGCGGCTCTCGCGATCGCGCGCGACCCTTCGCGCGCGCGGGCGATCAGCGCGGCCGCGGCGGCCACCGCGCGCGAGCACACGTGGGATCGCGTTGCCCGCGAGCTCGCGAATGTTTACGAGGCACGACGATCGTGAGACCCCGTCTCGTCGTCGTCGCCGCGCACCTCATGCAGGTTTCGGGATCCGTTCTCTTCTCTTCGCAACGGCGGTCACGGCAATGGCTTCCTCCGGCTCGTGAATCGAATCGCACAGCCGCGCTCGCTCCGCGGTATGATCGTGGATCGCGTTTTCGGTAGAAGTGGTATCAAGGGAGAGGTGATGCGGCCCTCGCCACGGAATCGTGGAAGCCGCGACAGACCACCCGGGCAGCGCGCTCGCGTTGCGTGTCGCGCTAACTCGATCGGTCCCAGCACTGGTGGTAGGCCGACGGCAATTGTTAGCCGCAACGCGAGCCGGCGGTCCTTCGTTAGGACGATCTGCCCCATGGCGTCGGCGGGCCCCTCCGCGGAGGGACTTCGCTTGGCTGCCGCGCGGCCGATACCGGTACGACCGGCTCATTTCACTTAAGAAGCGGATTCGGCGGGGGGCGGGACGCCAGTGAGAGGACGGCTGACGCGGGAGCGTCTGAAGAACCGCATCAGCCGGGAACTCGTCAGCCGTCTCGGGATCAGCCCGGCCCGATGTCACTACCGGTTTCTCCAATCGCGTCTTCCGGAAGAGTTCGAGCATCGGATCATCGACGCCCCGGAGGTGAGGTGCGCCCGGTTGCCGCGCAACGTCGATTCTCGGGGAGAGCTGAGCCGCGATGCACACATTGCTGGTTTCTCGTTCCACGACGTTCCATGCCGGCGCGTCGCTCCGACCTTCGTCGCCACCGTCCCTGACTGCCGCATTCTGATTGAGACCGACCAAGGGGGCGACCGACACTACGCGATCGTTACCCGCGATGTGCGCGTGCTGCGCCTGCGGGGAACTGCCTTCCAGCATCCGTTGCACGCGCCGCTGATGGCGGCGCCTGCTGTACACGTGAGGCAGGCGACATGGATTCTGGAGGCATGGGATCGCAACTATGCGCACTGGTTGCAGTGGCACCTGACCAAGATCGTCCTGCTACAAAGGCTCAGGATCGCGCAGAACATTCTACTGCCGAGCGGGCGTGACATCGGTGGGGTCGTCGGGGCGTCGGTGGAGATGCTCGGCACCCCAGCCCCGATGGAAATCACCGTGAAGGCAATGCAGGTGGACGAGCTGACTGTAGTCGGAATGGACAGCTATCGCCGGTCGTTACTGTTGGGTCTGCGCGAACGGCTGGCGCCTGCCGGGCGCACGACAGTGGCGCCGCGCCGCCGGCTCTTCATTAGCCGACGGGCTGCGACCCGGCGGCGGCTTCAAAACGAGCAAGGATTCTGGCACCTTCTGGCCTCCAGGGGCTACGAGCGTGTGGTCATGGAGGAGTACGCCTTTCGCGAGCAAATCGCGCTCATGGGGGAAGCGGCGGCGGTGGTGGCCCTACATGGCGCCGGTCTCGCCAACATCCTGTGGGCGCCCGAAGGGCTACAGGTCGTGGAGATCGCCGACGTCACGTTCGCCAATCCCCAGTACTACGCTCTGGCGGAGGCGCTAGGGCACGACTATTGGGTGCTCCGTGGCCAGCCCGTAGGAAGCCTGCGCCCTGGCTACCACGATCTATCTGTCGATCTCAGCGAAGTCGATCGGGTCTTGGTCGGCGTGGAGGCCGCGCTGGCCGCACGCGGTCGGGGCCGATCTCCTGAGTGAGACTAAGAGAGGCCGAGTGCGTCAGGAAATGGCCGCGAGGCAAGAACACCGATCGCGAAACCTCCCGCATTGCCGCCGACCTGGCGATGAGTGATCTATTGCGATGTCTCGACCGACGATGAACGCGCCGGCACTCACCTCGCGAAGCCTCAACTCCTACTTGAACGACGCCATGATCGCAGAGTTTCTTCAGCGGCAACGACAGCGGCTGGCGGGGACGGTTCTCGACATCGGGTGCGGGTCACAACGGTACCGTGACACGATTTTGTCGGCACCCAATGTCGCGAGATATGTAGCGCTGGATGTTCGCGCGGGCCTCTTCGTCTACACCTCGAAGGCGGACGTCTATTGGAACGGTGTGGACATGCCATTCGCCGATGAATCCGTCGACAGTGCGATCCTTTTCGAAGTGGTGGAACACTGTGCAGACCCCAGGATGGTGGTCGCCGAGGCCCATCGCGTGCTCAAACCCGGAGGGTGCCTGCTCTTTTCTGTTCCATTTACCTACCAACTTCACGGCTTCCCATTCGACTACCAGCGGTTGACTCCAGCCGGTGCCCGACAGTTGTTCGGGAAGGCCGGCTTTTTGCCAGTCGCGGTCGAGCCTAGTGGCGCATGGGATGCCAGCTTGGCACAAATGTTCGCCATCTGGATTACACATCGGCCGTTGCCGCGAATCGTGCGCTTCGCGGCCCGCCACGCCTTCGTTCCCATCTTCAGGCTTCTCCTCCACTTGGACCGAAGGCATCGGAGGAATGAAGCGGCGGAGAACGACATGATGCCGGGCATTCTCGGTCTGGCCATCAAGCCCATGGCCACCGACGCCCCGGAAATGCGGCGACGGCAATGACGGATGAGTGGCTGACGTGCGAGGGCCAGTCGACTGCAACGGAATCCGCCGTATCTCTTCCGTGTGAACAGCCGGCGCGACGCATTTCTAGCTGAAGCGCGTGCCGTCCGAGATTCTCACCGCGGAGGTGCCCGATAGGAAGGGTAGAGAGCGGGTGCGGGTGCAGTCGCTGTCGGAGCGGTGGCAGCGCGGTGTCGAGTCGGCGGCGGCCTTCCGCCGCCTGCACGCGTTCAGGCCGCAGACGTCCTATTGGACGCGAGTGCCTCGGCCTTCGAAAGCCGCGGTCAAACGTGAGAGGGCGGCGATCCGTGGGTCCCGTGCCGGCCCGCTTGATAAAGTTCGCCGATGCCGCGTGGCGGCCGGCGGTCTGGAGATCGCGCTGGCGAGCAGCGATCGTGGGCCAGAGAAGGCGTGTGGCGGAGCTACAGCGACGCGCTGTTGTTCTGTGCGAGCGATGGGGACCCTCCCGCCCGCGATGCGAATCTATCTGCCGCCGCCGTGTCTGCGTCGCAGCATCGATGCGTGGATGGAGCTAACGCGAGAATGGGCTTGGGCCAGGCGTCGACCAATGAACTACGCAACCGTCCGGAGATCCTCTCTTCCGCCGATGTTCCTGCCGCCAACCTCCGGCGCTTCTTCGTTCACGCGAGAAGTATCCACGTTATATCGAGTCCGCGAAGGCGGTTTAAGCCGAATCGGCACTCGGGAAAGAGTGGACAAGATTGCCCCCATTATCGGTGACCGTCCACCATAACGGCATACCCGTCGTTGTCGCGCTTAGACAGCAGCGGCGTCATCGCGACAGACTGTTGTGCTTGGTGGGGTTCTCGCCCGGATCTGCCGATGATCCAAAATCTCGTGGCATGGGGAGGCGCGGTGTATGACAAGTCCTCTGCCGCGAGCACGACGTCCTCTTGAACCGCGGGATAGTATGCGGAAAGCTGGCTCGCCTCCGGCAATGATGCTACAAGCGGCTCCCCCCGGCGGTGGTGAGAGACGACGAACTCGTAAAGCGGCCCCCGGTCGTAGACCCGCATGTAGGTCGCGTTGTAGGTATCCCGGAGCACGCCGTTTGACGCAAAGACCGCGAGATATGCGGCGGGAAATAGCCACAACCACTTGGCGCCTGCCTCAGCGATAAGATCTGAGACCACGAGCGCCCCGAGTAAGAAGACGCCCGGTAGTGCGAAGAGTAGCAGACGCACCTCGCCGTATGGATAGAGGTGATACCGGCTGGCGGCCAGAACGAGCAGCGGGGGCAGCAGGCCTGGTATCGCGAGCGCCCAGCGGCGGCGAAGGGTTCCCTTGTCTGAGCCTACTAACCAATAGGTTACGAGTAACGCGAAGACGGGGACAGTCCACCTCGTCAGGTTGAACGCTTGCCCAAACCATAGCCGCGTTTGGTGGATGACGAACGTGAACGAGCCATCCCAGAACCCGGGGTGCCGGACGAAGTAATCGTCGAGGTGTGTAGCCGACAAGCCAGTCGGATGAAGATAGGCGACATATGCCAACAAGAAGACAGCGTAGATCGCGAAATGAGCGATCGTCGCCATGAGAAACGTCTCTCGACGCGAGCGCTCTGAATACCCCGAAAGGAGGAGGAACGCTGGCGCCGTGCTGGCAGCCACGAACACCGGACTGTATAGGACAGTGGACGCCATCGAACCGGTCGCCGCGTAACAGGCCCATCGCCGTGGATCCGTGGTGTCGTGGGTCACCCAAATGAAGAGCCCGAGAAGGACTGCAGAGACCAAGGCCTCAAGTGTGTACTGCTTAACCTGTGTTGAGTAGAAGACAATTGGGCTGGAAAAGGCGAGAAGGGTGGTCCAGATGATGGTGCCGCCTTGGCTAAGCCTCGGCGCCGTCAGGTCAGCAATCAGCCGCGGCATTGCCGATAGGAGGACTCCCGCCGTGAACGCCGGGAGTCGCAAAGCTGGCGCCGTGGAACCGCCGAGAGCCACCACTATGCGGAGTACTCCTCGGAAAAGGGGAGGCACATGCATGAAGGGGCCATTCCCGCTCCGCGCCCACTCCACCACCCAGACTTCGTCAACGTAATAGGAATAACTCAACCGTGTCGCGCGCGCGCATGCGCCCGCGGCGATGATCGCGATGACGACGGACTCGAAAAGAGCCTGACGCCTATCCATCCCGGAGCCGCCACTGGCCTTGACTCGATTTCGGAGACAGTCCCGTTATTCTGCCCGCTCTAGGAGCGTCTTGCCATCCGCAGTCCCCCGGCCTGACGTAACCGAGGGGCGAATATCGACGGTGAGAATTGCAGCGGACGCCGAGGCAGTCGTGCATCGCCGGGCTGACCTCGCGGAAATGGTTGTGGAAACGGCTTCATTGCGTGTGCGATCGCGTTCGTGTTTACATGCGGGCCGCGACGCGCCCGGCGAGAACCCTCAAGCGATCTCGGAGCGGCGGGGTCTTCGTCCCTCGCAAAACATTCTCGACATTTGTGCGAAGGGCCGTTGGCACCGCTCGGCCAAATTCCTCTGAGGATCGGCCGCGCTTCCACCTGCGCCATAGATACACTCGATAGTCGCGCGCGGCCGGTGCTAACTCAGGTGTCGCTAGTTGGCTGAAATTCAAGAGGTTGACCGCAATCTCCTCCCAAAGAAGCCAGCCGGAGCGCCGATACTTTGTGCTTACCGAATTCTGGGTGTTGCGATAGTAGCAGCCGACATAGCCGCTATGAGACACGATGCCATCACATCTAAGGACGCGAAGAATTAGTTCGGTGTCGGACGCGCAGCCGAAGCGCTCATCGAAGCCACCACTCGATGCCAGCCACGCACGGGGGACCATGATCGCGGAACTGTGCCAGGGCTGTTGGCCAAGGACCGCCACTTCCATCCATCGTGACGTAGGGAGATCGTTGTCGACGTATGGGTCAATACCTCCGCGCATCAAGGCAGCATCGCATGGTGGTGCGCCAATGGGCTCCAGCCGTTCGTCGCAGAGGAGGGTGCGCACTGCCGCAGCCCGGCAAGCCGGTTTGCTCAGGGCCGAGGCCATGATCTCTACCGCCCGAGGTCGTAGGACATCATCTGCGTCGAGTTTAATGACAAAATCGCCCTTGGCCTTTTCAAGACAAACGTTCCAGTTCTGCGTCATTCCCCGGTTAACTTGGTTGCGATAAATGCGAATCCGTGGCTCCCGCTGCTGCCAAGCCTCAAGGCGCGCAAGAGTGCCGTCCACGCTGGCGTCGTCGACGGCAATGATTTCCCAGTCGTGGAATGTCTGCTCAAGCACACTATCAATGGCATTGTCAACAAAGTGCTCGGCGTTGAAGGCAGGTATCAAGATCGAGACGGCGGGGATAGTCAACGGCAGCCCAGAGAAGGCAGGACCGCTCCGGCGTCGAGGGCTTGAGCTGGCTTCCGAGTCACGGTCAGAACAATTGGCGTCGTCATCCGTGACAGGAGAGCATCGGTCTGAGCCCCCGTCGGGGTATGCCGTCCTCCTCGAGCAGCGACACTACTCGGCTCGCGGAGCGACTGTCAAGAAGGCAGCTCATTGTGGGTGAGCGCAGGACGCGGCGACCACTGCCGCGTGGTGATTACTGCGTCCGGCAGGACGGTATCACGCTTGACCCGGATTTCGCAGGCGTCAGCGATGCTCGCGGCGCAGGCCGAGAGGTGGCGAAGAATGGCCTTTGGACAGCCGACGGGCAGCTGGTGGCGACTGCGGAAGGCGTCTGATGGTCTGTGCACGTAACGGCGGAGAGGGAGATGCCTCTAAGGAGAGACGGGACGCCTCGGCGGCCAACAGCCTGATGCGGGTCGGAGAGCAGCACCGGAGAGGCTGAGCTCGAGGGCGACGCGCAGAGGGCTGGTGACCGGGAGGCGCAGCGCGAGTCGTCCCGCTCGCAGGATGAAGCGTCCGGCAACCCGGAGAGAGCGTCGCCGGGGGTCATCCCGGTAGCGGACACCCAGGCGGAACGAGCACATTGTCGATACCAGCTCCGCGAAGTACCGGGCAGGCGTTCGTGGGCGGGGAGGTGAGGACCTCGACTTCTGAGCGCGCCCGCGAACGAGGTGGGCCCTATGGGCCCTAAAACTTCGGCTACTTGCCCTGGTTAACCTTTGGCACCCCCTCAGAAGGAGAAGGCGCAAGCCGACACTCCGGCGGTGCGTCGGTACTACGACATCCGTGAGATCCCGCCAGCAGATAAGATCAGGCGAGTACTCGCACTCCAATTTCTTAGCGGCGAAGCTCTTCAGTGGCGGGAGACCGACGTAGCGCTGTTTACGATGGCGGCCAGGCGGCTCGTGAAGTTCGCAAACGAAAAGTGCCGGAGCTCGTCGGGTACCTGCCTACCATCCTCAGCGAGTAGCTCCAAGATTGCCGCCCGTATCTCAGCCGGGTTCGACGGATCGACGAGAAGCCCGAGCCTGCCGTCAAGCAGCGCGTCTCGCCCTCCATCGTATTTGCTGGCAATCACGGGGATGCCGGACGCCATCGCCTCGAGGAACACGAAGCCAAAGCCTTCGGCACGGCTCGGCATCACGTAGACGTCCGCCAGGTTGTAGAGATCGCATTTTTCCGCTTCCGAGAACATCCCGGTGAAAATCACGCGGCCGGCGACGCCGAGGGCTGCCGCCCGCTGGCGAAGCCGCGGCGCATCCGTGCCCCCGCCGGCAATGACGTAGACCACGTCGGGCGGAAAGTGCCCCAACACTTCCATGATCTCGTCGAAGCCCTTGTAGCGCTCTTGGCCAGCGAGGCGTCCAACGGTCAGAAGCACACGCTTGCCAGCCAAACCGTAGCGGGCGACGAGGTCGGGGCGGCGAGGGCGGATACCGTAACGCTCCAAATGAACAGCATTGGGTAGGAGGGGCATCGGACCGGTGTATTGGGACCAGGCGCCGAGGCGATCGCGCGTGACCGAACTGATGCAGATGATCCCGCGGCACCTTCGAAGCAGGCCACGATACGCTGTCGAGAGTGGTTGCCACGCCTCGAGGCCGTAAGCGACGAGCATCGGCCGACGGGCGATCGCGCAGGCGACGGGCAGCAAATTCATGTGCCCGCAGACCACGAGATCCGGGCGGGCCCATCGCGCACGCGCCACCGCGCGAGCGTAAGCTACTGGCCCTCCGGCGGCCTCGGCGAAGAAGGTCACACCGGGCGGGATCTCCCCCGGCACCTGCGGAACGATGCGCGGCACGACGACGACCTCGTGCCCCAGGGAAGCGAGTGCGCTCGACAGATCGCGGCTGAAGAGTGCGATGCCGCCGTGGCCCCCGTACGCGTCGGTGGCGAGGAGCACGATCTTCACGAGGACGGTCGGTTTCAGTCCGCCCGGACGCAGTGCTCGAACACGCACTTCGCCCAAGCCCGCATGCCCGTGCTCGTCGCGTCGGAGGGCAGGTTGGTCCAGTCCCGGATGGGAACGACGAAGCCGGTCTTCCGCCGCCGCTGTGTGCGTCGTGACAGCATGGACGCGAGCGCCGCCTTGCAGGCGCTGCGCTTCTCGAGGAGCAGGGGCGCGAGCTGGCGAAGAAGCGCGCTGTCCACGAGAGGCGTCCGCACCTCGACGGAATGAGCCATGCTGGCCCAGTCCGCGTCACGGAGGAGCTGGTTGCGCAAGTACAGGGACGCCTCCAACGTAGCCACGCGTCCGAAATCGGTCCCCGGATCTGGCGTAATGGTGGCATTGATCAGGTCAAGTGCGGCTAGCCGCTCCAGTCCCTCGCGCGCGATCTCCGGCCCGATGATCGACGGCAACTCGGCCGGCAGGAAGAGCCCTCGCTGGAGGAGGTACGCCCCCGCGAAGTTGCCCGAGAGTCCGGCGACGAATCTGGCCTTGGGGTGTCGCGAGACTCCCCCCGCCGCTCGCGCGAACAGCGGTATTCGCCCCAGCTTGACGATTCTGGGGACGTTGCGGAACGACGGATAGCTGCCAAGCAGCTCGTCACCGCCCAGGCCGGAGAGCGCCACCTTCAGCCCCGCCTCGTGAACGGCCTTGCTGACGAACCAGGTGTTGACGCCGTCGATCGTCGGTTGGTCCATCGCGTCGAAGATCTTTGGCAGATCGGCCTGGAATTCCTCGCGCGAGACGACGCGCGTCGTGTGCCGGCTGCCGATCTGGCGAGCGAACCGCTCTGCCTCCGGCGCTTCGTCCCCACGCTTACCTCTTAACGCATCGAACGTGAGGGTAAACGTCTGAAGCGGCTTGTTAGCGAGCTTGCCGGCGGTGAGGGCGAGCGCGGACGAGTCGACACCGGCAGAAAGGAGTATGGCGACCGGCACATCGGCGACGAGGTGGTGCTCCACGGACTCTCGCACCCGTTCGTGGAGGAACGTTTCGGGCTTCATCAGATGGGCAAGGCTGCGCTGCGGACCGGCGTGCCGAAACACATCCACGATCGAATAATGCCGGTGGACGTCCGTTCGCCCGCTGCCATCGACGACATGGAAGCTGGTTCCCGCCAGGACCGGCTGGATCGAACGGTGGATGGTGAAAGGTTCAGGGACGGATCCAGTGAGGAAGAATCCCGCCACGCCGGCGGTATCGAGGGCCGGAGAGATAGCGCCTCCCGCGAGTAACGCCTTGACGGTCGAGGCCAGCCTTATGGTGCCGCCATCGTCAGCGAAGTAGAGCGGTTTGATGCCGTACGGATCTCGTGCGATGAACATCCGTCGCGCGCGTGCGTCCCAGATGGCGAACGCATACATTCCTCGCAGCAGACCCAGCATCGCCTCGCCGTCGCGCCGATAGAGATGCAGCAGGACTTCGGTGTCCGTCTGCGAGTGGAAATGCGTTCCCGATCGGCGGAGGGAAGTGCGCAGCTCCTGGTAGTTATAGATCTCGCCATTGAAGACGATGCCAAGTGAGCCCTCGGCATCGAACATGGGTTGTGTGCCCTCGTCCGATAGGTCGATGATGGACAAACGACGGCTCCCAAGTGCGACCCGGCCATCCGGGGAGAACCAGGTCCCAGAGGCGTCCGGGCCACGCGGGCGCATCCGCTCCGTGATTTGCTCCAGCTCTTCCCGCCGCGCGGCCTCAGCCGATGACCGATACGCAAAGATGGCAGAAATGCCGCACATAGAATCCGCCTACCGTCTCGGTGCCACCGTACCGCCCGACGAGAAAGAGGTCCGGTCCACCACGCCGATGTCCACTGTGCCGATGAGCACGAGTCTATCGCAGGGTTCAGAGCAACGGTGGCGCGCCTTGAATCCCTCGGCCAAACGGTGCTACCTAGGCGCGGCTAAATGAGGTTCCTCCTTCTCAACCAGTTCTACCCTCCCGACGGCGCACCCACGGGCCAGTATCTTCATGACCTGGCCAGGGAGCTCGTAAACCGTGGGCACGCGGTCCGCGTGGTCTGCTCTCGACATGCGTACGGGACGGGAGAAGACCTTGGTCCCGGGGGTGTGCTCGACGGCGTGGAGGTACGGCGGGTTCGAGGAGCGACCTTTGCGCCGGCATCGTTGCCCGGCCGGATAGTGGCGCACTCCTTGTATTTCTTCCAAGCGATTGCGTGCGCGCTCCTGGGGTCGCCACGACCCGATCTCGTTCTTTCGGCGACGAGTCCTCCCTTCCTCGGTCTCGCAGGGGCGATTGCTCATCGCTGGAGGGGAGTGGCGCATGCGGAATGGACCATGGATCTCTACCCGGATGTCATCGAAGCCCACTGGATCCATGGCATTCGCGCATGGTCCCGGCACTTCCTCGACGCGCTCGCGCGATTCCAGTTGCGACACGCCGCGCTCGTCCTGACCCTCGGTGGCGCGATGGCGGCGCGTGTGGCGCGCTATCTCAGCGATGAGACGCGGATGGAAATCGTACCACTATGGAGTCTGCTCGCCGCGGACGGATCGGGTTCGTCAGATGTACGTGTCGCCCGCGGTTGGCCAGCGGACGCCCTGGTGCTCCTCTACTCCGGCAACATGGGACGCGGCCACCGCTTTGGAGAGTACCTGGAGGCTGCGAGGAGGCTTGGCCCCAGCGGTCCGATCTGGGCCTTCGCCGGGAGCGGGCCACGCCGCCCCGAAATCGAACGCTTCCGGCTCGCACATCCCGACGCCCGAATCCAACTGCTTGCTGCTGTGCCACCGGCCGAGGTGACGGCCAGCCTGGCCTCTGCCGATGTCCACCTCGTGAGCCTCTCCAAATCGTGGCAGGGTGTCATCGTTCCGAGCAAACTACAGGGCGCCTTCGGTCTCGGTCGCCCGGTCATTTTCGTCGGCGCAGACGAGAACGAAATGGCCCTGTGGATCAAGGAGTCGGGTGGTGGGTGGGTCATCGACGAGGGGGACGTTGAAGGCCTTCTCGGTGCCGTCGAGCAGGCCGCGAACCCGGGCGAGCGGGACCGGCGAGGCCGGCTGGGTCGCGAATATGCGCGCGATCATTTCGAGGTCGCCCGGAACCGTGGACGAGTCGCGGACCTGATCGAACAATGCGCGGCAACTCGCAGACGATAGTGCCGTCATGCGAGCCGAGCCGGAAGGAGATGCTTGAGATGCTTTCCTAATTCGCGAATCGCGCGATTAGCTCGTCCGTCCGAGCGGGCGGTTCCCCCTCGATGCCCGAAATGGCGTAGCCCAAACCGTTCAGGAATATACAGCATTCGTTGTGAACCTGCCAGCCGTGCGTCGCGAGAAAGATCAACGGATGGCGCTGCTCGAGCATTCGTCTCGCTCCTTCCAGCGCTCGCCGTTCGCCACCCTCGATGTCGATCTTGATCACATCGGGGAGCGACAGCCCCTTTTCGAACACCATGTTGTCCATCGTCACCGTACGGATCTGCACACAGCCCGCGGGCTCTAGGCGGCCCATCGATGGATGCGCCTGCTCCTCGAACGCGGCGAGGCCCGACAAGTCCGAGACTGCAGCGTCGATGACCTCTACGTTGCGAACCCGGTTGTAGTCGAGATGCAGACGGAGGAACTCGAGGTTCCGCGGCAACGGTTCGAACGCGTAGACTCGCCCTCGTTCGCCCGCCTTGACCGCGGCGAGAAGGGTGTAGAAGCCGACGTTGGCCCCAAGATCGAAGACAACCATGCCGGGCTGGATCGACCGTGCGAAGAGTCGCTGCTTCTCGTGCTCATACGTCCCCAGCCAGGCACCGTGTGTCGCCGAGCCGACGATCCAGCGTTTCCCGGCGAGCGGTCCCTGCAGGACCCGAACTACGGCCGTCTTCGGGATCAACGAGAGCGGCGCGCGGAAGGCCCTTCCCAGAAGACTGGTACGCGAGAACCGGGAGATGTCCACCAATTTGTCCCGACGATTTTAGTCCACGTGCCCGAGCCCTCGATCGGCGCCGCCGCCCCGCGGTCGAGACAGAGCCCGGACAGCCCGAGAATCGAGAACGACACCGGCAAGGCCCAACGCATGCGCGTCATCGATGGCGGGACTGCATGCAACCGATCCGCCCGCCGTAATCTCGCTCGCCCAGAAGAGGGCGGGCCGCGATACGAACAAGTCCGCGTTCCGAATGCGGTCCGGCACCATTTTGTAGCCCTTCGAGTTGCGCGGGGCAACGATCGTTGCGAACGAGTCGAAGTCCGCACCCAGAACTTCCGCCGCCGTCACGGGATTGTGCGTCACGAGTCCTGCGTCCATCCCGAGCGAGCGGACACGCCGCGCGAATTCGGTGAACAGGCCGCGCACTCGTCCGGCCAGCGCGATCTCCGTGATCTGCGGATGCAGGAAGACGCGGCGAACGCGCAGTCCCCGCACCGCGGCCAGTTCCATCTGCGCCAGCCAGAGCGCGCCGGCGGTGAAATCCGCGCGCGCGAGCGGGCCAAGCTCTCGGAGCGCATTGACACCCGTCGCCAACATGGCCGTTGGGCGCAGACGAAGGAAGCGCGCCAGGGCCGCGCCGACCATTCCGCGGTCCGTCAGGTCGCGGATGAACGCGTTCATGTTGGGCACGACCGCCCAGACGTCGACGTCCGAACGCCACGACTGGAACTCGCGCAGCGCCGTCTCGATGCGCGGATCGAGAACAGCCATGACCGAGCGCACACCGATCGAATACGCTTGCTCTAGCAGGACGTGGATTTCCTCCGGCTCGCTATAGCGGGCGACGTAGCGGAGGCGCTCGCTCCAGCTCCGGTAGTGCTTGCTCTCCGGCGGGCTGAGGTCGAGGGCGAGCCCCATCAGGCCACCTCGAACGGCTGGCCGCTGGCCGCGGACGCATAGATGCCCTGGATCATTCGCTGCGTGTTCGCCGCCTCCTCGAGTGAGCAGAACGGAAGCACGCCCGTCCGGCATGCCGTCTCGAAGGAACGGAGCTGGCGATAGAACGATTCGCCGCCGATATGCGGGCTGATGTCGAAGGCGGTGTCGGCGGGCAGATCGCTCGCGTGGATCTCGCTCCAACCCTTGGGATGGTCGCCGGAAGCGCGCAGCAGGTGCAGCAGGATCTGCTCGCGGCCGAGAACCAGCGTCCCCCGCCGCCCGTCGATCGTGATTCCGTAGTCCAGCATCTGCGTGCCGGGCATGCTCCACGAGGTGTCGAGCATCCCCGTGACGCCCCCGTCGAACCACAAGAGCGCGTGGGCCGAGTCCTCGACGTTGCTCGCGTGCGAGCGCGTGGTGGCCATCACGCGGCGGATGCGCCCGAACATCCAGCCCAGGATGAACAGCACGTGTGAGCCCATGTTCGCGACCACCCCGCCCCCCGAGAGCTCGCGCTGGAAGAACCACCCCGACTTCGGTCCGAAGACCTCGCTGATGTAGGCGTGCGCGCTGAAGCGCAGGACCTCCCCGAGGACGCCGGCCGCGAGGAGGCGTCGCGCCTCTTCGACGATGGGCAGATGCGCGTAGACGTAGCCCGCGGCGTGCATGACGCGATGCTCGCGGGCCAAGGCGAGGATGGCGTCCGCGTCCGCAACCGACGTGGCGACCGGCTTCTCGATGAAGAGATGAACGGGCCGCACGAGGCACTCCCGCGTCACCGCTAGGTGCGTGTGGGTCGGCGTGCAGATGAAGACGGCGCCGGGCTGGGCGGCGGCCATCATCTCCGGGATGCTGGTGAATACCGGGGCGCGAAGGCCCTGGCTGGACAGGCGCTCGCGGGCGCCACGCTGGGGATCCGCTAAGCCGACGAGCTCGGTCCCGGCATACACCTGAAGCAGATGCCCGTGGACCATGCCCATGCGCCCCGCGCCGATGACGGCGCAACGCAGAGGCGGCGCCTCAGCCAAGCGACACCGCCAGGCCAGACCGACCGAGTCCCTCCATCAAGGGAGTCAGACGCGGCCGCAGATCTCGTTCGAGTGCGCGCGGATCGCACTGCGCGTCGCGAATCGCGCCGCGAACGTTGTCCGTCGTCAAGGGCGGCGTCGGCAGGATTCTCTCCAGGGTCCAGGCCAGTGCGAACGACACGGGAAGCGGCAGGTGGAGCGTACGACACCGTCGGCCGATGGCCGTACAGATCGCGGACAGGAACTCATCGTACGTGACCAGGTCGGGGCCGCCCACGTCGTAGATCCGCGCCGCAGGCACGGGTCGTGCCAGCACGGCGAGGATGACGTCGACGAGGTCGTCGAGGAAGAGCGGGCGCATGCGCCATTGGCCCGGTCCGATCACCGGGATGACGGGGAGCTTGCGCACGAGCGTCGCCAGACGCACGAACACGCCGCGGGAACCGGGGCCGTACACCAGGCTGGGACGCAGGATCGTGACCGGGACGGCCGACTCCAGGAACAGGCGATCGGCCATCCGCTTGGTGCGTCCGTAGAGTCCGGGCGCGGGCAGGTACACGTGCTGCGTGCTCAGGACGATCAGGCGCGCGCCCGAAGATCGGCACGCCTCCACCAGCGCCGAAGCGGAGCCGATGTTGACGCGATAGGCCACGACCGGATCGAGGCGGCCGGCGGACGTGGCCGCCGCCATGTGGATGACCGCGGGAACGTCCCTCAGAGCCAGGCGGAGGGTATCGACATCGGTGACGTCTCCGACCATCACCTCGATCGGAGGCAGCGGAGCCGAGGGCAGCGCGCGGCGAACGAGCAGGCGCGGGACGTAGCCCGCCTGGATCAACCGCGGGACCAGCGCCGAGCCGATGAACCCGGTTCCGCCCGTGATCAGGACACGGGTCATGGTGGCCCCGAGGGCGGCGGGCTGTGGATCTCCCGCAAGCGATCGGCGGCCGCGTCCGACCATCGGTTGTGCTCGTACCGCTCGACCGTGCGCTGGAAGGCGGCGGCGGCCGATCCGTGCTGGCCGAGACGGGCCAAGCAGATGCCAATCTGATACTGGCTCTCCGGCGCCCACATGCTTTCCGGAGCGCGCGCGATGAGCTCTTCGTACGCCGGCAAGGCGGCCGCGCAATCGTCCATTCGGAACATGCTGGAGGCGCGGAAGAACATCGCATCCGCCGACGACGCGTAGCTCCGGCCGAAGAGAAGCGTGCGATCGTATTCGCGCCGAGCGCGCGCGAAGTCCTGGGTCTCGAAGGCATGCCAGGCACGACGGGCGAAGTACTGCGATCCGATCTTGCGGATGACACTGACCGCGATTACCGCCAACGCGATGGCCAACAGGACGCGCATCGCAAGGCGGAACCGATGTGACACGACGGGCGATAGGCCCACATGTGTCTCGTCGGATTGGCGCGGCATGGCGAAGCAGAGCGCGAAGCCGCCGAGCGTGGCCAGGATTCCCATCCAATCGATCGCGGAACGGCGGAAACGCAGCCGCACGACCGGCTGCTGAGGCACGACCATCATGAACGCGGGGCTGGCCAGGAACACCCCGAATGCGCCGTCGGCGCGCCAGTTCGGGTCATAGGCGACCGAGATGTAGTGCGGCACGCCCGGGCAGGTCGTCGTGAACTCGATCTCCTGCGACGAGAGCTTTTCCGTGACCGCGCAGTTCAATCTTTCCGACACACGCGGGAAGTCGGTCGCCGACTTCGCGGACAACGGGAAGAACCCGCGCGCCGATGCCGGAACCGTGCGCGCGGCGACGAGAGGCACGTCGAGAAGACCGTCCTTGTCGAACCAGCGGTGGAAGTCCTTCTTCCAGTTCTCGGTCTCGATGAGGACCGGGCGGAACTTCGGGACGCGCACGTACCCGGCCGGAGGATCCGTGCGCCGGTAGATCACGTAGGGATCGAGCGCGAAGAAACGGGTCCAGCGCGGATCCTTGTCGAGCGCCCCCTTCACCTTTCCCGACACGGCCAGGAAGTCCCGCACGTTGAACAGGTCGAGGCGCGGCGTCCCACGCACGGGATCGGAGTCCGGATAGGAGTAGCCGGGGATGACGCTGGTTCCCTGCTCGGAGACGAGCGACTGGATGTAGTAGACGAACGGCGACGTGACCGCGGTCTGCAGGAGCACGCCTTCGAGAGTCGCGCGCCCGGCCAGGCGCGGCAGGCTCTCGAAGATCCGCATGCTGCCGAAGGCGTCGTAGCTGGGTGAATGCTCGTACCCCACGCGCGGATCGGCCAGGCTCCCCTTCAACGCGGCCATGATCTGCTGCAGGGCCGGATATGGGCCCTTGCTCTCAATGCCCTCGTAGTTCCACTGGACCCAGTTCGGTATGTAACCCGCGCCCGCCTGCACGAACCCGAGGGTGGCCGCGACGAGGGCGAGGCCGGGCAGTCCGGGCGCGGGAAGCGCGGGCAGGAAGGCGGACAGGAGATCGAGCGCGAGCAGGACGACGACGAACTGCGCGAACGGGACGAAGCGGATGTCGGGGATGCCGACGGAGTTCGCGGCGCAGAAGGCGGCGGCGCTGACGAGCAGGCTGAAGAGGAGGTAGCGGCCGGCTCCGGGCGCGCGCCGAGTACGGGCCAGCCGGATGCCGTCGATTGCGGCCATCACGGCGGGAAGGACGAGCAGGGGCGGCACCACGTCCATCCACGACTGGAACTGCCAAGTCCAATGGATCGACGTGGCGTAGGGCAGGCCGGCGATCAAGGGCACGAGCCAGAACGCCATCAGCAGCGCGGCCGCCGCGTAGACCCACGCGAGGTAGACGAGGTTTCGTGGCAGCGTCGCCGGATCGAGCAGGAAATAGAGGCCGGCGGCGGCGGCGCTGATGAAGGGCACCGGGTGACACAAGCCCACCAGGGCAAGCAGCACGGCGAGCCCGGCCCGGTGGCGTCCGTCGCGCAGGCCTCGATGAAGAAGGCCGAGGAAGAGCACGGCGAGCGCGAAGGCGATGCTGAAGCTGAACTCGCCGGCCAGCGTGCTCGGGATGTTGCCTCCCCACATCGAGTTCCCCTGGTTGAACAGGAGAAGGAGGCTGGCCGCGGATCCGATGGCGGGGATGGGAAACGGATAGTCGAGCGCGCGCAGGCACACCACGGTGGCCAGGGGCAGCAGGAAGATGCCCAGGACGGTCACGAGCTTGAACGCGACGTTGAAGGGCATCACCCACGAGAGGGCGATGACGATCAGGGACGGCGGAAGGAAGTACGACCGGTAGGGTGCGTATCCGCCGAAATTGCCAGGGTCCCAGCCCTGCGGATTGCCCGCGGGCAAGAGGACGTTCTTGAGATGCTCGATGGGATGGTGGAAGGAGGGAGTGTCGCCGCCGGCCGTCATCGTGTCGAGCAGCAGGAGGGAAGGACGGAAGTAGGACAGGAGGAGCGCCCACACGGCGAGGACGGCCAGGGCCGTGATGGCGTCGGGCAGGCGGAGGCCCCGCGGGACGGCGGGCACCTTCGTCAAAGGGCGCGCCGGTACCGCCACCAGGCCAGACGGGCGACGTCCCACAGCATGGCCGGCGCGTGCCGCAGCAGGCTCACGGACGATTCCTTGTCGTGGACCAGGCGCACGGGCTGCCGGCGGATCTGGTAGCCCGCGCGCTTCGCCCGCAGCAGCAGCTCGGCGTCGAAGGCGAAGCTCGTGACCTCCAGCGCGCCGTAGAGCGCCCGCGCGATGTCCGCCCGGTATCCCTTGTAGCCGCACTGCGTGTCCGCGAAGTCGAGCCCCAATGCGTGACGCACGAGCCAGGTGTAGACGATGCTGGAGAGCTTCCGGAGCGCCCCCACTTCGACGGCGGCGTCGGACTCGGGGTGGAGGCGGTCGCCGATGACGATGTCCGCGCCGTCCCGCAGCCAGGCCAGGGTGGTGGGCAGCGGATCGAGCGAGAACGGGAGGTCGGAGTCGGTGAAGACGATGTAGGCGCCACGGGCCCGGGCCACGCCGGTGCGCACCGCGCCTCCCTTGCCGAGGTTCTTCGGATGCCGGACGAGCTGGACGCCGGGAGGAAGGTCTCCGGCGTCCAGGACGGGCGCCGCGGTGCTGCCGTCGTCCACGACGATGATCTCGCCTGCCGCGCCCAGTCGTGCCTGGAGCCACCGCTCGGCCTCCTGGGCGGTGTGAATGGTGCGGGTCCGCTGGTTGAACGTCGGGATGACGAGGGACACCTCCAGCGGAGCCTCAGGGACCATCGAGGGTCTGTCCGCTTTGTCCCACGGTCGCGAGGCGCAGCCTATGCGCGCGCCCCGCGCGTTTCAAGGCCTC
>Ga0070707_100000313_pt1 | contig 47522 bp, 41 predicted proteins | sample KBSK5502metaG_FD_65468 | JGI IMG/M metagenome (GOLD analysis project Ga0070707, IMG submission 65468) | Corn, switchgrass and miscanthus rhizosphere microbial communities from Kellogg Biological Station, Michigan, USA - KBS K5-50-2 metaG | ecosystem: Host-associated > Plants > Roots >... | reverse complement strand
GATCGCGGCAAGATTTTTGTCTTCTTCATCGACGACAACTTCGCAATCAATATTAAACGTACAAAGTCGCTGCTGCGAGACATTATCGCCGCAGATGCACAACTGCCGTGGATAGCGCAGATCAGCGCCAACCTGCTGCGAGACGAAGAACTCGTCGATTTGATGGCCGAGTCTGGCTGCAAGTGGGTTTTCATCGGTATGGAGTCAATCGATCCGTTGAATCTTGCCGATGTGAATAAGAGTTTCAACAAACCCGGCGAATACGCTGCGGTGCTAAATCGGCTGGCTCAGCGACACATCTACGCGATCACTTCCTTCATCTTCGGTCTGGACAACGACACGCCGGGCGTGGCGGACCGGACGATGCAACAGATAGCAGAGTGGCCGCCGGGAATGCCTGTCTTCAGCCCGCTCGTGCCCCTGCCCGGGACGCCTACATACAAAAAACTGGGAGCTGAAGGGCGACTCACGCGACCAAAACACTGGATGAATTTTGTGCACAACAAGATGGCGCATACGCCACTAAAGATGACGATTCCTGAAGCACAGAAGGAACTGGACCACGCGTGGATGACCACCTATGGCCCAAAGAATAATCAGAGGGCCCTCGAATGGTTCGGCGGGCGCTCGATAGACGACCAGATCATGCTCCTGATCATGCGCATGTTCTTCCGCGGGATCTACTTTCCGCAACACAATGCGCGCGTATGGACTAAGCTAATTACCCAGAACCGGAAGCCGATTCTCAAGCTTCTCAAAGAGGGCTACGGAAAGTATCGTGAAGGCAGACGGAGCGCATCTTCCGTACCCGCCGTAACCAGCTAGCGAAGCCAGGCGGTCAGAACCTCCCATGAATTACCTGCCTTGCAGCACAAGAGTGCGGGGTATGCTCTGTAGGTCTTTGCGTATCTCAAGCAGCTTCCAAACGCGCCGGTCAATTAATTGCTCGACCGCTCCGCTTTGCCCGAATCCAATCTCAAACACCAAATAGCCGCCAGAGATCAGGAACGGACGCGCTTCGACCAGCAATCGCCTGATAACTAAAAGTCCATCAGGGCCTCCTGCCAGCGCGCCATGAGGTTCGAAGCGCACCTCTCGCTGTAGACGACTCAACTCTTCGTCTGAAACGTAAGGCGGGTTCGACGCAATCAGTGAGAATGGTTGTGCAACCTGCACCTCAGAAAAGCAGTTCGATTCAACCAACTTCAATCGATCGCGGACGCCGTGGCGCCCAGCGTTTCTTTCAGCCACGCGCAGCGCCGCAGGTGAAATGTCGGTTGCGATTGCTGATGCGGAGGGTAATTCGTGAAGCAGCGAGATCGCAATGCAACCTGAACCGGTGCCGATGTCGGCAATCACCGGCGCAGGATCACCTTTGCTAAGTTCCAACACAACTTCCACGATCAATTCCGTTTCCGGACGCGGAATCAGCACGTCGGGTGTAACCTCAAAGTCCAGTCTGAAAAACTCCTGATGACCGGTGAGGTATTGCAAAGGCTCGCCCGCTGCGCGACGCGCAATGAAGCTGCGAAAAGCTTGATACTCACGATCGGGCACCATCTCGTCGCCATGGGTAAGCACAAAACTGCGGTTGCTTCCAAGCACGTGCATCAAAAGGGAACCAGCTTCACGGCGCGGTTCGGTGACCGCAGCCTCACGCAGTGTGTGCGTCCCTTCCCGGATTGCAGTCTCGATTGAGAGAGTCATCGGCCTTGCTCGTAGCGTTCTCTCTATATTACCCTTCGCACGGAACTCTAAAGGAGCAGGGAAGCAGCCCCGTGTTGACTCGTGTTGTTCACGCGAGTTCGCAAATTGGAAATTTCCGTTCGTGCTTCGCCGGAAGAAGGGCGTGATTGAAAGTTTACTTCGGTAGCACGAAGCGAGTCTCGTTTCTTCCCGTACGGACGGCGGAACCTCCGGGCCATTGGTTCGGAGGTTTCGCAGTTCGAGATCAGAAGTTCGACTAATTTTCACACAAGGGAGAGCAGTACTCCTAAAAAACGAATGGGTACACTGGCGAAAAGCCTAATTCTCTTTGTGCTGAACTGGCTCGATGCACAACTCACTCTCTTTTGGGTGCATGCAAATGTCGCGACCGAAGGCAATAGCCTGATGGGGCACTTGCTCCAACTTGGCGATGGGCCGTTTATGTTGGTGAAGTTGTCTGTTGGGGCTTTTGCCGCTTATACCCTCTACCGTTGTTCACACCTGAAGTTGGCGCGGCGAGGCATGCAGTTGGTGCTTACCGTTTACGTCGCACTGATGTTTGTCCACGCGGCCACGGGCCTGTCGGCCCTGGGTTGGGCACGGCCGTTGGCAATGGTCAACTATCTCAGTAACGTCCCCTACGCTTTACTCACTTTGTTCTCATAAGCCACAGCCCGTGAGTGGGTTCGTGTCCCACTGCCCTAGATTTACAATCTTATTTTCTCTTTCGCGGAACCCGGAAGACCGCTGGGGCGTTTTGCAAATGCCGGTTGCGCAACCGTAAACTAGGGCCTGCGCATCCTACTGACAACGCGTGTTTTCGGATTGAAGGAGATTGAACATCATGTACAGGCTCTCAGGCCGCCAGATTCTCGTTATCGCTTTGGCCTCCGCCCTTTTTGCCGCCGTCTCAGTCACGGCGTTCCAGCAACTGTCCGAACGTTTTCAGCCGTTTGGATCGGCCTCGATTTCGCCGCCGGCGAACATTACCGATCCTTCGCTGGCTACGGACGAACAGAACAACATCGAAGTTTATAAAGCGACGTCACCGGGCGTTGTGTATATTCAATCGACAACCACGGTGCGCGATTTCTTTGGCATGTTTGAACGTCCTGTTGAAGGAGCCGGGTCAGGCTCAATCATCGATGAGCAGGGCAACATTCTCACGAACTATCACGTCATCGCCGATGCTGAGAAGTTAACCGTAAGCTTCGGCACCGGAAAAAACTATCCGGCTAAGGTGGTCGGTCGTGACCCCGATACGGACCTGGCCGTTATTCGTCTGTTGGAGACGCCAAAAGAGGCTTTAACTATCGTGCCGATGGGCGACTCTGACAAGTTGATTGTCGGACAGAAGGTATTGGCCATCGGAAATCCTTTCGGACTTGACCGAACCTTGACCACCGGAGTCATCAGCGGTTTGCAGCGTCCAATTCGCGCCCAGAATCGCCGGCAGATCGAAGGAGCAATTCAAACCGACGCGTCAATCAATCCTGGAAATTCGGGTGGACCTTTGTTGGATTCGCACGGCCGCATGATCGGAATCAATTCGCAGATCGAATCGCCTTCGGGGGCATCGGCCGGCGTCGGATTTGCCATACCAATCAACATTGCCAAGCGCGTTGTTCCTGAACTCATAAAAAACGGCCAAGTGCGCAGGCCGAAGCTGGGCATAGTGCCGCGCGACGTTGAAACGCTTCAGAATCAAGTTCGCCTGCCGGTTACCAGTGGCGTACTGATTTGGCAAGTGCAGCCGGGCGGCCCGGCCGCTAACGCCGGCCTGCGGGGCATGGTTCAGACCGAAGACGGCGACATCGAGCTGGGGGACATTATTGTAGGATTGGACGGCGAGAAGATTAACAACAACGACGAGCTCTACCGGGCGCTCAACAAACATCAGCTGGGCGATTCAGTCAGCGTCGAAGTCTTTCGCAACGGGACACGTATGACCGTACAGGTCCGACTGACTGAGGTTACCGATTCCCGTCGTAATGTTCGGGAATAAGTTTGGGTTGGATTGAAACAAAAAAGCGCGCGTCGGGTAAACCGGCGCGCGTTTTGTTTTTGAAGCGGGCAATTCTTTGCCGCTCTCGCTTCGGATCTGTCTAACCTGGCGGCCAGGTCATTTCACGTCCACCAAGGACGTGCACGTGAAGATGGAAAACAGACTGACCGGCGCCGCTACCGGAATTGATTACCGTGCGATAACCGCCGTTTTCCGTCAGCCCGTGATCGTAGGCTACGCGCGCGGACACTCGTAACAGGTGACCAAGTAATGACTCGTCCTTTTGTCCGGCATCGTCGAGGGAATCCATGTGTTCGCGGGGAACGACCAGCACGTGCGTCGGCGCTTGCGGATCAGTATCCCGAATGACAACACAACGGTTATCCTGATAAACCACATCGGCCGGCGCGGTTCCGGCCAGTATCTTGCAAAAGAGGCAATCCGTCTCACTCATGACCGCATGATATCACAGACTCGAGCACCGAACTGAGTTTTGGTTTAGAGTTGAGTTTAGAGTTCAACCTTTAGGTTGGTTCGCGCGGAACACAAGCTGAAGCTTGAACTCTGAACTCCGGACTCTGAACTAGGCCGCGGCGGATTCGTCTTCCGTTGAACCGAGCGGCGCAGTCACCGATTCACGGACGCGCTCGATGTCGGCCCCCACTTCCTTTAGCTTTGTTTCGATTCTTTCATAACCCCGATCGATATGATAGACGCGGTCGATAGTGGTCTCTCCGTCCGCAACCAGTCCCGCCAGCACCAACGACGCCGACGCGCGCAAGTCAGAAGCCTGCACGCGCGCGCCGATTAGTTTGCTGGGCCCGTCCACAATGGCCTGGTCATGGCTAATCTGAATTCGCGCGCCCATGCGCTGGAGCTCCGAAGCATGCATGAAACGATTCTCGAAGATTGTTTCGGTGATCATTGATCTGCCTTCGGCTTGAGTCATCAGCGTCATGTACTGGGCCTGCATGTCAGTAGGAAAGTTTGGATAGGGTTCGGTAACCAGGTCGCCGGCTTTCAATCCTCCCTCGCCGCGCCGAACGCGCAGGGTGCTTTGATTGACTTCTTCAATCTCAACGCCGACCTCGCGTAACTTCCCGATGATGCGGTTACAGTGCTCCGGGTTACAGTCTTTGATTTCCAGATCGCCATTGGTGATGGCCGCGGCGACGATGAACGTTCCGGTTTCGATCCGATCGGGAATGATTGTGTGCTGGGCGCCACCGAGCGCTTCAACGCCGTCGATCTGAATTGTGGGCGTTCCCGCCCCGCGAACGCGCGCACCCATCTTGTTCAGCAGTTCGGCCAGGTCCCTTACCTCCGGTTCCCGCGCGGCGTTGTTGATGACCGTGCGTCCGCGCGCCAGCGTTGCCGCCATCATTAAGTTCTCAGTTCCCGTTACTGAGATTTTGTCGAAGTGAACTTCCGCGCCCACCAGTCCATCATCCGGCGCGCGGGCCACCACGTCTCCGGCTTCAAGAAAAACCTCCGCGCCCAGCTTTGTGAATCCCGCGAGATGCAGATCGATCGGCCGCGCGCCAATCGCGCAGCCGCCGGGCAGCGAAACTCGTGCTTTGCCAAAGCGAGCCAGGAGGGGCCCAAGCGCCAGCACCGACGCGCGCATCGTCTTAACCAGTTCATAAGGCGCGGCCATCAGCTCGACATTCGCCGCCGAGATCTTGTGTGTGCGCAGCTCTGGCGTCAGCACAGTCGCGCCGATGTCTTCCAGCAGGCGTCTTTGCGTGATGATGTCGCGAACATAAGGGATGTTGTGCAGGGTGATTGTTTCCGCAGTAAGGATTGCCGCGGCCATGCAGGGCAGCGCGGAATTCTTGGCGCCGCTGATCGAGACGCGGCCTTTGATTGCGTTGCCGCCGCGAATGCGAAACTTTTCCACGAGAGAAGATTAAAGGAAAACTTACAGAACCGCGAGCGGCAGCAAGGGGGCTTCGTAGAAGACTCAGGCGTCGGCGCCGACTTCACGTTGTACGATTTCGTTGGCCAACTCCTCTGCAATGTGGCTAGCGGAAACCGCAACTCGTAAATCCGTCAGTTCATAAGTCGCGCGTCGCGCTTCGTACAGCTGAAAGGCGCGTTCTCGACCGGGCGCGAGCGGACGAACGGCCTTGTCCACCTCAATTCGTTCCCAACACAATTCAAAAGGAGCATCGAGCCAGATGCTCAAGCAATCATGCTCGGCAACCATCGAGCGGTTGGCTTCGATGGTCCACGCGCCACCTCCGAGCGCGATCACGCGAGCTTTCTTCGCTTGTAAGACATCGCGCAATGCGGCAGTTTCGATCGCACGAAAAGCCGGTTCGCCATCTTCACGGATGATTTCAGCAGGCGAACGTCCCGCCCTTTCAGTAATGAATGAATCGAGATCGATCGCCTGGCAGCCAAATTGGCGCGCCAGCGCTTCAGCCACGGTGGTCTTGCCGCAGCCCATAAAACCTACGATGACGATGCGACGATCCATCAGGAGCGCGGGCATCCTGCCCGCATCGGCGAGGCGCAACCTCGCCAAAATCTAACCCAAGTGTCTTGCGGAAAGGCACAGCCTTTACGCACATCAGGCGGCAGAGCCGAAACAAAATCTCACAAACTCATCGCTCAGCCACACAGTCCAACAGCTCAAAAAACCCGGGAAACGAAACCGCAACACAATCGCTGCCTGCTATTTCAGTTTCGCCTTCCGCCAACAACCCGGCCACGGTGAAGGCCATCGCAATCCGATGATCGCCGCACGGATCGATTTTCGCGCCGCGCAAACGCGTCCGGCCCACGACGCGCAAACCGTCATCGAACTCTTCGACTTCAGCTCCCATGGCCCGAAGGTTAGCAGCCGTCGTCGCGATGCGATCCGATTCCTTTACGCGCAGTTCCGCGGCGTCGCGAATTTCGATGCCGCCCTCTATTTGTGAACCGACGACCGCCAACAGCGGCAGCTCGTCAATCAATTGCGGAATCCTTAATCCGTCCAGCACGAAGGGCCCCTTAAGGTCGCGCTTTGGGGGACGAGGCGAGTCTACTCCACGAACTCGCACCAGCCCGATCGGTTCATTGCACTCCTCATGACTGTTTGTAATCCCAACATCAAGGCCGAGCGCGCGCAACTGCTCCAGAAATAAAGTGCGCGTTGGATTCACTCCTACATTCCGCACTTCCAAAGATGATCCTGGCAGCAGCACCGCCGCGGCAATGAAATATGCGGCTGATGAAATGTCGCCCGGAATTGAAACCTCCCGCGCCGGCAAACGCGCCGGAGCAGAAACAGCAACGTACCGCGCGTTTATGCCCTCACGTTCTGCCGGACCCGTTTCAATGGGAACACCAAACCAGTGCAGCATTCGCTCAGTATGATCACGGGTTATTTCGTTCTCGATGACTTCAGTTCGTCCCTGAGCGCTCAGGCCGGCCAGGAGGATGCATGATTTGACCTGCGCGCTGGCCACCAGCAATTCATAGTCGATTGCCCGTAAAGGTTTCTGACCCTGAATGCTCAAGGGCGCGCAGCCGTCGTTTGAAGAAATGCCTGCACCCATCATCTTGAGCGGCTCGATAATTCGTTGCATCGGCCGGGAGCACAGCGAGTGGTCGCCAGTCAGACTCGACGTGAAATTCTGTCCGCTGAGAATGCCGGCAAGCAGACGCATGGTCGTGCCACTGTTGCCGCAATCCAGCGCCGCGGCCGGCGCGCGCAAGCCATCCACCCCAACACCGTGAATCAAGAGCTCGTTCTTCTCGCGCTCCACAGTCACGCCAAGTTGCTGCATACAGGTAAGCGTGGCGGCGCAGTCGGCACTAGTTGAATAGTTGCGAATCCGGGAAATACCTGAGGCCAGCGAGGCCAGCATCGCCGCCCGGTGCGAGATGGATTTGTCGCCGGGCAGCCTCACAGTTCCGCGCAGCCGTTGTGACGGTTTGACGATCACCTGGGAATCTTAACCGTTCGCCGTATGGCGCGAGAAGTTCAGAGTCAGTATTTCATTCCGGAGAGTCCAATCTGTTGCGTGCGAGGGCGTGAGCCACAGGCCAAGCTTCTTGACACACGACCAGCCAGCATGTTAAACGTCCGTCTTCCGTTAAGCTATTATTAGCAGCAGCCAAACCGCAATTCCCCGGCGAGAAAGGCCGCGGCTTTGTGACCGAACAAACGACTCGACTCGTTTTGCCCAGCCACATTGAGGCTGTTGCCGACGGCGCCGCCGCCGCGACGGATTTTGTTCAGAATTGTGGGGTCGGAGAAGAAGTCGCTTTCGGAATCGATATGGCCGTGCGCGAAGCCATCACCAACGCGATGGTGCACGGTAACAAGGAAGACGAGACAAAGACAGTTGAGTTGACGCTAAACTGTCTGGGAGGTGCGTTGGAAATCGAAGTCAAGGATCAGGGAGAAGGATTTGATCCTGCGAGCGTTCCGGATCCAACCGAACCGTCGAACCTCATGAAGACTTCGGGGCGCGGCATTTTTCTGATGCGGACTTTTATGGATGACGTGCAGTGGTCAGCGCGACCTGAGGGCGGCACGACGGTGCGAATGGTTAAGAAATTCTAAACCTCAAGAGGAGAACCCTGGATCATGGCAGAACTTAATATCCGCGAGCGACAGGCGGGCGACATAACCGTTCTAGATATGGACGGACGCATCACAATCGGTGAAGGCAGCGTGGCCTTGCGCAGCGCCATCCGACGCTTGCTGGAAGAAGGAAAGAAAAATATTCTGCTGAATCTCGCCGGAGTCGGTTACATCGATTCGAGCGGTATCGGAGAATTGGTTTCGAGCTTTACCGCCATTAACAAAGAAGGCGGACAGTTGAAGCTGCTTAGTCTGACTCAGAAGTTGCAGGACCTGCTCACGATCACTAAGCTGTTGACGGTCTTTGATGCGTACGAAACCGAAGCCGACGCACTCAGCAATTTTAAATAACTGCCCCGTTTCTGAACCCGGCAGATACCTTTCACGTACGATAAACCAGCACGTACGGTAAACCAGGAGGCTCAGCAATGGCTGAACTAAACATTAAACAGCGCCAGGCGGGTGACGTGGCGATTTTGGATATGGACGGGCAGGTCCGCATGGGCGACAGCGCCACCGCACTACGCGGGGCAATTCGAGGTTTGGTCGCCGAAGGCAACAAAAAGATTTTGCTGAACCTGGCAGGCGTGAAGTATATCGACTCGGGTGGTATCGGCGAGTTGATTGCCAACTATACGACCGTCGGCCGTGGTGGCGGGCAAATGAAGCTGTTGAATCTAACTGATAAGGTTCAGGACCTGCTGGTAATCACCAAACTGCTCACCGTGTTCGACGTTTACGAAAACGAAGCTGAGGCTCTGAGCAGCTTCAATTAGTTCCGGTGTGGAGAACTCGAACCGTTTGCCTCTGATGTTTCGTTCTGCTTACGGCCCAGCGAATCTGCTGGGCCGTTCGCGTGTCTTGCTACCGGCCAACTGATATCATTTCAAAAGTGAGCCGCAAAAAATTCGATCAAACCGCCAGCGCGGAATTGGCCAAAGCCATCCGCGATATCGAGAAGGGAACCGACGCCGAGATTATCATCGTGGTCCGTGGGCGTTCGGGAACTTACCGTCACGCTGATTATTTGTTTGGCGCGTTGATGGCCTTTGCTGGTCTGCTCTTCGTTCTGTTCTCGCCTTTTGACTTTCGTACCTTCTGGGTTCCGTTTGATGTGGTTGCTCTGTTTGTGGCGGGCGCCTTTATCTCTTCGCGAAGTGATCTGATCAGGCGGGCGCTGACGACAAAGAAATTTCGTGCCCAGGCAGCGCGCACCGGCGCGGCGGCCATGTTTTATGACGCCGGAATCGCCAACACGCAGGCTGAGAACGGCTTGTTGATATATCTCTCGTTGCTTGAGCGGCGGCTGGAAGTGATTGCCGATCGCGGGATCTTGCGAGCCGTGCCCCCGTTAGAGTGGAACAATTCGGTTTATGAGTTTAAGAAAATTGCCCGGCATCCGGATCCTGACACGCTGGTAAAGGCTGCGCGTGATCTGGGCTGCCTGCTGGCGGAACATCTCCCGGCTACCGGCGAGAATCCCAACGAGTTAGCTGATGGGCCGCGGATCGAACTCAAATGAATCGTTCCAAGTTTCAAATCTCAACTTTGAAATCTCAGATCTCAAAACTGAGATTTCAGATATCAAATTTGAATTTTCAAATTTCAGGCCTCCGATTGTCGATGCGCGTCCTCATCGCGTTCTCGGTAATTCTTAGTGCCGCGCTAATGGCCGGCGAGGCGTTTGCGCGTGTCGGTGGCGGCCAGGGATATGGCGGTGGGGGAAGCGGTGGCGGTGGCGGCGGTGGAGACGGGGTCGGCGCCCTGGTTTACCTACTCGTGAGGCTTTTGATTTGGCTGACCTTCGAGCATCCGGCGATTGGCATTCCGATAGACATCATCGTCATCGTATTAGTGGTTCTTTGGTTCAGGCGATCGTCGCAAAAGTCGATCAGGGTAGCCTCTTACGACATCGGCACGCAGGACGCGGTTGCCCTGGCCCAACAACAGCAGGGCTTTCAGCGCGCCTTCAATCAATTGCGGCGCTTTGATCCGAACTTTTCGGAAATTATCTTCACCGACTTTTGTTACGCGCTTTATGGGCGAGCCCACAATGCGCGCGGAAAAGGTCCAAAGGCCCTGGACGAGCTTTCACCTTACCTGAGCGAATCCGCCCGCGCCTCTCTCAAGCAGAATCCGCCCAACCTGAAAGCAGTCGAAGGAATCATCGTCGGCGCCATGCAGGTGGTTGATGTCCGCGGGTTGGAAACCCCGACGGTGAAAATCAGCATTGAGTTTGACGCCAACTATACGGAATTCACTCCACGTGAAGGCGACCCGCGCGGCGAGATGACCTATTACGTCCGCGAACGCTGGGAGCTGGAGCGCAAGCGCGACGTCTTGTCGCCGACGCCTGAGCAGGCCACGGCCCTGCATTGTCCGCGGTGCGGGGCGCCCTTGCAAAAAGACACTGTGGGCGCTTGTGCTTTTTGCCAAACCAAAATCGAAAGCGGTGAATTTCAATGGTATGTCCGGAGCATTGTGACGCTCAACCGGGAAGCCAAAGGCCCGCTCCTGACTTCGAATGTGCCTGAGATAGGAACCCTCAATCGCACCATCACACAGCCCAACTTTCCGGCAGTGCGCGCGGCGTTCGAACAAAACAATCCGTCGTTTACCTGGGCCGACTTTCAAGCCCGCGCGCGGCTGATCTTTACCGAGCTGCAAGCGGCCTGGTCGCTCCTGAATTGGGAACGCGCGCGGCCGCACGAGACGGATAACATCTTTCAGATGCATCGTTACTGGATCGACGCTTATCAGCGCCAGGGCCTGCGCAATGCGCTCGATCAATGCAAGATCACCGCTATGCAGCCGGTGAAGATCAAGATGGATGCATTCTACAGCGCCATCACTCTGCGAATCTTTGCCGAAGGGTATGACTATACGGTGGACAAGGCCGGACGCGTGGTGGCCGGTTCGAAAAAGAACCTGCGCCAATGGAGTGAGTACTGGACGTTCGTTCGTTACAGTAAAGCCAGGCCTACTGCGGCGCGGGCGGATTTGAATTGTCCGAACTGCGGGGCGCCTTTGAAGGTAAATGCCACTGGCATCTGCGAATTCTGTGGGGGCAAGATCACGTCCGGCGAGTTTGATTGGGTACTCTCAAAGATCGAGCAGGATGAGAGTTACGCCGGGTAGGGGTGGTGTCAGAAGCCCGCGCGTAAGCAAGGGCTTATTTACCAGGGAGGCCCTCCCTAACGGTCGGGCTTCTGACACAGAATCCGCCTATGAAAAATCCCAAATGATGAACGGAAGAATCTCGGCTTTTGGCCCAGCGTTTGCTTCGTGACATTTTGCCGTCACCCTTGAAGCTTGACGCTGTGCGAGTCCGCTTGCTAGACTCGGTCCAGATCAAGGACAACCCGAACATCAATCACGCAATACGTTTTTGTCCATAAGCCGCGCAACATGCGACTTGCCTGGTGCTCGTAAAAACTAGTCGGAGGTGGAACGGTGGGCTTCAAGGTCGGCCAGAAAGTTGTTTACCCCAATCACGGTATCGGCACAATCGAACAAATTGAACAGAAGCAAATCGGGGCGGTAGCGCTCCCGTTCTACACGCTTCGACTCGCCGCCACCAATTCCCTGGTATTGGTTCCCGTTTCCAACGCGTCTGAAGTTGGCTTACGTCGTCCGATTTCTTCGGTCGAGTGCGAGGTGCTGTTCAAAGCCCTGGGCGGCGACTTTGCCACGCCGGCGCACGACTGGAAAGATCGCTTCAAGGACTTTTCTGAAAAGATGCGCACCGGCGATATTTTCGAAGTTGCTGAAGTGCTCAAGCATCTTAACTATCTCAGTCAAATCAAGCCCCTTTCGTTTCGCGAACAGAGGATGCTTGAGCGGTCCCGCTACCTGGTAGTTTCCGAACTCGCCGCCGTTTGCCGTCAGCCTGAATGCAACATTGAGCCACGTGTGGATTCAGCACTGGCACAGGCCTGCACCCGTCACGATCGCCGGACCAATGGCCGGGCTCGTGTGGCTGCGGCCGGCGCCCATTGAGCTCCGAAAAACTTTTCATTTCAACCGGCAATGCCCTGGCGGTATTCGGTTGCTGGATCGTGCCAGGCGAGCGCCGTGATATGATGTCCGGCAAAATTGCTCCCGCTGTTTGCTAGAGACGCGATGGATGATCCTGCTAGTAATTTCCTGGCCTTGCTGATTGGTGACGCCCAACCTCCAACCTCTTTGCTCAAAGTCATAGCCAAACTTGCCGCGGTACTTTTTTTTGTGGCCGCCAACGGTTTTTTTGTAGGTGCGGAATTCGCGCTCGTTTCGGTACGGCGCCCGCGGATCGAAGCCCGCGCCGCTGCCGGCAGCAAACGCGCCCACGCGGCGCTGCGTTTGCTCAACGATCCAACCTCTTTCATTTCGGCAACGCAGTTGGGAATTACGATCGCTTCGCTGGCCCTGGGATGGATCGGAGAACCGACAGTCGCCGGGTTGCTGCAGCCCATCGCGTTGCGTATCGCATCGGAGGGGCGCGCCGGAACCGTGGCCCACCTCATGGCCATCATCGTCGCTTTCGGAGCGATCACGTTTCTGCACATCGTCTTTGGCGAGTTAATGCCGAAAATGGTGGCATTGGAGCGCGCGGAGCCGCTGGCGCTATTTGCCGCGCGGCCCCTTGAATTATTCGCCAAGGTGTTCCAGTGGCCGCTCTGGATTTTCAATCGGGTGGGCGCAACGCTCGGGCGTTTGCTGGGACTGAAATCTTCACTGCGACACACGGCTGTGTACAGCGAAGCTGAGTTGCGGCAACTGGTCGACATCTCTCGCGAGAGCGGTCACCTGCGCGCGGAAGAGCGCCGGTTGATTCACCGGGTGTTTGAATTCTCGGACACGCTCGTACGTGAAGCAATGGTGCCGCGCCCCGCGATCGCTGCGATCTCTGCCGACTGCTCGGTTGAAGACATTACGCGGGCTTTCCAGCAGCATCGTTATTCTCGCCTCCCCGTCTTTCGCGGATCGCTGGATAACGTGGTCGGTTTTATTCACAGCAAAGACTTAACGCCTTATCTGCTGCGGCCGGCAGAATTTCGTCTGGAATACGTGCTGCAAGCGCCGATGTACGTGGTTGACACGGCAAGGCTGGAAGACGTCCTGCGTCAGATGCAAAAGGCAAAATCACATTTCGGCTTTGTAGTTGACGAGCACGGCGGCGTCGAAGGCATCATCACACTCGAAGACTTGCTGGAAGAAATCGTGGGCGACATTTCAGACGAACATGACGAGGAAGTAAATGAACAGATTACGCAGGTTGACCCGCGCACCTACATCCTCGACGGCTCGCTGGCGGTTCGCGATCTCAATCGTCGCTTGAAGACCTCGGTTCCTGAGTCTGAAACCTACACAACTATCGGCGGGTTCCTGATGACTGAGGCCGGGCACGTGCTCCAGGCAGATGAAGTAATTGAATACGACGGCCTGCGCTTTCGAGTTGAGAGGGTCGAACGCAGACGTTTGCTGAGCGTTCGGCTTGAATTGCCTGACAAGAGGTCGGAAACCACGGCCGAGACTGCCGCCACCACCGCTAATGCAGCGCATTGAAGTTAGAGATCGAGGGTGCGGAAAAGATTGCTGCTGAAGCGGGATTGCTCGTCCAGCCAGGTGCGCGTCAGTTCGAATCCACTCTGCGCAGCCAGCCCTGAAAGATCTTCGATACTATATTTGTAGGACTGCTCCATGTGGATTCGCTCGCCTGCCTCGAGAGTTAGCGACAGATCCAGGCCGCGAATGTTGACCGTCTGTGATCGCAGACTCTCGACGTAGACTTCGACCCGGCCGGCGGCTTCGTTATAGACCGATCTCAGTCCGAACGCCCACAGATCGAAATCGCCGCCCAGTTCGCGATTGATTCGCGCCAGTTCATTCACAATAAATGCTCGGGTTACTCCCAGGGCGTCGTTGTACGCCGCTTCGAGCGTCTGCCGGTCCTTCTTCAAGTCCGCGCCCAACAGCAACGCATCTTCCTTGCGCAACACCCGCCGGATCGCCTGCAGAAATGTGATGGCATCAGCTCTCTCAAAATTGCCGATGTTCGAGCCAAGAAACAGCACCAAGGCCGGACCGGAATCCAGTGGCTGTAACGCCGCCAGGCCATCAAAATAATCGGCCGCATAAGCGCGGATTCTCAGGCCGGGATACGATTGCAGCAGCGCCCGGGAACTCTCTTCCAGCGCCGATGGAGAAATATCCACGGGTATGAAAAGCAATTCGCGCTGTTTCCGCATCAACGCTTCGATAATCTTGCGCGTCTTTTCAGCGCTTCCACTTCCCAGATCGATCAAAGTCCGGCAATCGGGAACGGTCGCCACGATTTCGTCGGCCCGGTGCGTCAGGATCTCGCGCTCAGCTCGCGTCAGGTAATACTCATCGACGTGACAAATGGCTTCGAACAGTTGCGAACCGAGCGCGTCGTAGAGGTATTTGGGAAATAGCTGCCTGGGCCGGGCAGACAGGCCTTCAAGAACGTCGCGGGCAAAATCTGCCTGTCCGTTTCGGCGCGTAAGGTCGTGAATGACTAATCGCGCCAGCGGCTCTTCTGATTTCGGTCGGGCCACCAAGTCTGCCTCCGCTGCTGTTTACGGGAAACAAGAGTCCGAATTGAGTTTGAGTTGTTTCGGAAGGCAAATTATACGCGCGCACGGCAGGATCAGAAAGGAGAAGGCCTTAGCCCACTGCTCAACCGTTAAGGAGCGCACTTGTCGACGGCTCAGTTGAGTGCGAAGGATGCTCGGCGTGATGCCCCTCGCGGTCGTGCTCTGGGCCGTTTACTTCGTAACTTCCTGTAATATCATCCTTCGGGATGTTTTCCATCTTGAATCTTTCAAGTGCGGCTTTCATATTTTCTGTTGCGCTCATTTTGAACTGAGGGTAACTCAATTCTGATTCGATGTCCGTGCGCTAACACACACAACGCGAAACAACAGCCAAACCACAGACGGGTTCGGGCGGTTCAAACATAGGACTACCGGCTTCGTTGGAAGGCCACCCGGGCATTCGGCACCCGTAAATCACGCGCAGATGCGCCTGCCGGCCCGAACAAAAAAGGGCAGCCACGGCGGCTGCCCCTGAATCGCCTTTTGTGGCGACAGACCTGATGAATTCAGGCTCAGATAATGATCACTCGCGCTCGGGACGAAACTCGCGGCGCTCGGGGCACCGTTACTTCGATCGGCGGGATTGCCGGAACCACGATGCGCGGCGTTTGGATATTGATTGCCGGAACCACAACCCGCGGGACAACAATGCGGCGGGTATTACCCACGGTTCCCGGTCTGATCAATTGGCGGTCCGGATTCTTCTCAGGAGTGAGAGTGATCGTGCGGCTGCTGCGATCGCGAATGATCGTGAGCGTTACTTCTCCTTCCTCCTTCTTGTTAATAGCGCGAGTTACCTCACCGGACGAGTCCACCTTTTCGCCATCAACCGCGGTGATCACGTCGCCGGCTTTCAGTCCGGCCTTGGCCGCCGGGCTATTCTCAGTCACTGAAGTAATCAACAGCCCGCCGTCCTTGACTCCGAAAAAGTCGGCAAGTTGTTTGGTCAGCGTCTGAGTGGTCACTCCGATGCGCCGATTTCCGCCAAACGAAAATACGAACTGTCCATCACCGGATCTGACTTGCGGAAAACCCTTTTCAATACCACGCCATACTTCATCGCGAATCATCCCACCGAACAAGTCCGACTGGCTTCTTTTTGAAAGCGTCACGCTCACTTCCTGTTCAGATCCGCCGCGACTGATCGTCAGCTTTACGGTCTGATCCGCTGAAGCCTCGCTGACCAGGCGGTTGAGTTTGCGAACGTTGGTGACTGCTTCGCCATCAAAGCGAAGAATCACGTCGTCCTTCCTCAAGCCCGCTTTTTCGGCTGCGCTGCCCTTAACCACCTGGGTCACACCAACGCCGCGCGTATCGCGCAGGCCATAACGGCCCATGTTCTCTTTGGTGATTTCTTCGGCATGGACGCCGAGAAAGGCGCCGCTATCAAAGAAAAATGTAAATGTGCCGGGATTATTTCCCGGCTCCTGCAATTCTTCCAGGGCTTCTTCGAGCGCCTGGGGCGCCACTGCTTCCTGGGCATAGGCAATTCCGGCGGCGATTACGCCAACCGAAAGAACTAAGGCAATTACCAAGGCGAATTTGCGGGTCATCATTGAAATCCTCCGGAAAGATTTTAGTGGGTTCACGCCCGGCAGTGGGGCGAGTTCCAAATTCTCTCTTTGGCATGGACGATGCAGTCAGTACCGGGAGCGGACCGGGGTCCCCGCGCGGGCAGCCCGCGTGGGGTGGTGGATGCGACCGGGTCATAGATTCACCTCGGCTTACCGATCCGTTTGCTTAAGAATTATGAGTTTTTCTCCATTCTCTCTTTGGCAGAAGGGCTGTGGATGAGGGTTTGTGCCAGCCGTATTTTCTTATTTGTGCTCCGTTGGCAGCGAGTGGCATTCAAAGACGAAGAATATCAATTTGGTCAACGTGCCGGTAAACCCTCACCCCAGCCCTCTCCCAAATGGGAGAGGGAGTGAAAAGGGCTTACTCCGAAAGCGGTCGATACATCTCTCGCCCGTCGCTGATCTCCAGGGCCAGCTTGCCTTCAGAGTGGGCGTAGTCGAGATGGGCGACCGTTTCTGAAACGGCGAGAAATCGATGCACGTCGTCGGTCTCAGGGAACATCGCCCGCGACATTTCCCAGGCGCTGGCGCCGTTTCGCGGCACCAGTTGGATCAGCCGCGACTGGCGCTCGCGGATCGCGCGCAGGTAGCGGTTGAAGAGTTCTTCGAAATCATGGACCGGATCGCCATGTCCACCTAAGACCAGAGTCGGCGAGAAGCTGCGTACACGGGCCAGGCTCACCAGATACTCAGCCAGCGAACGGAAGCGCCGCGTTCGATCGATAGGATCGGGCGAGAGAATTGGATTGGGGGTAATTCGTTTTAGCACACAATCGCCGGCGATGACTGTGCGATCTGCTTCGCGAATGAACGAGCAGGAACCCGGCGTGTGGCCGGGAGTATGCAATACGCGCAGCGCGCCGGTTTCAAATTGTAGTTCTGCGTCGTCGGTTAATTCGCCGACATGATCTTCTTCCAGAGAGTCTGCGTATTGTCGCACGTCGTCATAAAGCCGACGCATCGATTCAACCTCGTCAGGCGGCACACCGGCACGCACCAGCAGCTGGCGATGCTCGTCGTATTCGAGCCGTCCGGCACGATGACCGGTTTCCCAATTGTGCACCAGCACTTCGGCGTCCTTTGCTTCGTCGCGCAACGCTCGGGCCAGCCCGCAATGGTCTTCGTGAGCATGAGTCAGGACGATGCGGCGGAGATCGGAGACCGCCAGGCCCGCGTTACGGAGTCCTGTCCGAAGAGCGTTAACGGCTTCCTTGGATTTGGGACCCGTGTCGATGATGGTGACCGGATCTTCCGGAATCAGATAGACGTTGACCGGTCCGATATAGAAAGGCGTGGGAAGTGAGATGGGGATGATCTTCATTGAGTCATTGCCGATTTCCGATTGCCAATTGCCGATTCAAACCTGATTGCTAGCGCTTCTTCTCAAGTGCCGAAAGGTCATGAACTGCCATTAGCAAAGAAAGAACCAGGATCGCGAAGACCCCGGCTCTCTCTTCAAATCGGCAATTGGAAATCGGCAATCGGCAATCGGCAATCGGCAATTACCTAGTAGACGTACCGGTTCGCCTCGATCATCGCATTCGCAATTCGCTGCCGCGCTGCCACCGTATTGATCGGAGTCATCTTGGTGAACCGGCGCAGGGCAGCCAGCAGCGTGCGCAGCTCGTCGCCTTCAGCCATTGCGGCCAGAGTGTTTTTCGCTGCCGCTTCAATCCGCTCGATCGCATCGTTGCAAAACACGCGCGTCATGTCGACCTGGCGCGCCACGGCTTCTTCGCTTTGCGAGGCGGCCATCTTTTGCGTCCGCAGAATCGCCGACTCCATCGCAAACGCGTCCATGATGATGTCGGCAACTCCAATCAGCACCTCTTGCTGATCAGAGAGACCCATCATGTATTTTTGCGCGGCGGTGCCCAATGTCATCAGCGCCACTTTCTTCGCGTTTTTCGCGAGCTTTTGCTCAGTCGCAAGCAAACTATCGTCGGTGTCGAAGCCGGCCATCGAAGGCGAGAGGATTTCGTCCATCAGGGCCTGCGCCGCCGGCAACAAGGCGAGCCGTCCGCTTAGCGCTGCCTTCATCAAGCGGCCCGGAATCAGCATGCGATTGATTTCGTTCGTGCCTTCGAAAATGCGATTGATGCGAGTGTCGCGGTACGCACGCTCGGCCGGATAGTCAGCCGAATATCCATAGCCGCCGAAAATCTGCACCATTTCGTCCGTGATGTAATCACAGTATTCGGATAACGCCACCTTGATGATTGAGCACTCGGCCGCGTATTCCTCGATAGCTCGGAGACGCGCGTCCATGTCCTTTGAATCCTCGACCGCGGCCAGGCCTTCCTCGATCATTCCCAGCGTGCGGTAGATCATCGCTTCGCCCACCCAGGTGCGAATTGCCATCTCGCCCAGCTTTGATTTGATGGCGCCGAACGAAGAGATCGATTTGCCGAACTGCTGGCGCTCGTTCGCATAGCGAATTGATTCGTGCATCGCCAGCTTCATCCCACCCAGACACATGGCTCCAAGTTTGAAGCGGCCGATGTTGAGAATGTTGAAAGCGATCTTGTGGCCTTTGCCGACTTCGCCCAGCAGATTCTCGACCGGCGCCCTGGCATCAGCGAGAATTAGCGGCGTGGTGCTGGAGCCCTTAATTCCCATCTTGTGTTCTTCCGCGCCGGGCCTGCAGCCTTCCTGTCGCTCAACAATGAAAGCCGTGAACTTGTCTCCATCGACTTTGGCAAAGACAACAAAGATGTCGGCAAAACCGCCGTTGGTAATAAACATCTTCTCGCCGTTGAGAAGGTAGTGGGTGCCGTCATCGCTCAACTTGGCGGTAGCTTTCGCTGCCATTGCGTCCGAACCTGAGCCCGCTTCAGTCAGCGCGTACGCGGTGATCAAATCGCCGGCCGCAATCGGCGGGAGATACTTTTTCTTCGCCGCCTCTGTGCCGAAATAGACGATCGGCAGCAAGCCGATACCACTCTGCGCACCCAGCGTAGTGGCGAACGACGCTGACCGGCCGATGTTTTCGGCAATCAAAGCGCCGCTGGTCTGATCCAATCCCAACCCTTCGTACTCTTCCGGAATGTTTGCGCCGACCAGACCAAGCTCCGCAGCTTTCTTTACCAATTCGCGCGCCAGCTTCCAGTCTTTGTTTTCCAGCTCGGGGATCCGGGGCAGAACCTCCGCGTCCATAAACTGCCGGGTGGTTTCGGCAATCATGCGATGCTCTTCGTTGAAATCACCCGGCGTGAAGATCGAATCGGGTGTTTGCCCTTCGATCAGAAAACTACCGCCCTTGACGATTTGTTTTGCTTCGATTACGGCTGCCATAACAATTCCTTTCATTCAAATCGATAGGTCCTATAGGGCCTATACGACCTATTGAACAACCAATGAGTTTCACATTCTCTCAAATATTCCCGCGGCGCCCATGCCGCCGCCCACGCACATTGTCACCATGCCATAACGTCCGTTGCGTCGCTCAAGCTCTCGCAGAATAGATGCCGTAAGTTTAGCTCCCGTACAGCCGAGCGGATGCCCCAACGCGATCGCGCCGCCATTGACGTTGACCTTGTCGATGTCCAGGCCAAGCGTCTTAATCACGGCCAATGATTGGGCAGCGAAAGCCTCATTCAATTCGATGACATCGATTTGATCCAGAGTGAGTCCGGCGAGTTTCAAGACTTTGGGAATAGCGAATACCGGTCCAATGCCCATCTCTTCTGGTGGACATCCGGCCGTAGCGTAAGCGACAAAACGCGCCAGCGGCTTGGCGCCGAGTTCTTTTGCACGTGCGTCAGACATCACCACCGCGGCCGCTGCGCCGTCAGACATCTGCGAAGAATTGCCGGCGGTAATCGTCCCTTTGATCTGAAACGCCGGCTTCAATTTTCCCAAAGCTTCCGCGGAAGTATCTCGTCGGGGCCCTTCATCTCTGTCGAAAGTGACTTCGCGATGTTGCTTTTTGCCCTTCGCGTCCAGCGCTTCGACGCTGACGACGAGTGGCACAGTTTCATCCGCGAATTTGTCTGCGTCCAAAGCCGCAGCCGCGCGTTGGTGCGATCGAAGGGCGAACTCGTCCTGCTCTTCGCGCGAGACTTCGTACTTGCGCGCTACGTTCTCAGTGGCTAACCCCATGTTCAGATAAAAGTCGGGATAGTGTTCGACCAGATAAGGATTCGGCCGAATGATGTGGCCGCCCATTGGAATCATCGACATCGATTCCAATCCACCCGCAATGATCACTTCGGCGCCGTTCGAGCGAATCCGATCGGCGGCCATGGCAATCGTTTGCAAACCGGAAGAGCAGAAACGATTGATGGTCATGGCGCTGGTTTCCACCGGCAAGCCGGCACGAATCGCCGCCGCGCGGGCAACATTCATGCCCTGCTCGGCCTCGGGCATAGCGCAACCGATGATCACGTCTTCGATCTCGGCGGCCTCCAACCCCGGCACGCGTGCGATAGCCTCTTTAATTACAGTCGCGCCCATTTCGTCGGGGCGCGTGTCACGCAAAGTTCCCTTCGGGGCCTTGCCGACTGCGGTGCGAACTGCGGAAACGATTACTGCGTCTTTCATGATCTTGTCCAACGTTCAACGTCCAAGGTCCAACGTCCGTCAACCCAAGCGACCTTGGACTTTGGACGTGGGACGTTTGGACTAGTTTCTTAGTGGCTTCCCGGTCTTCAACATATGCGCGATCCGATCCTGTGACTTGCGCGTCCCGATCAGCGAAAGAAAAGCTTCGCGTTCGAGATCAAGTAAGTACTGCTCGGAAACCTGGGTCGCATGATTCAAATCCCCACCGGTCAGAATTCGCGCGAGCTTCTCGCCAATCAACGCATCATGATCAGAAATATAGCCGGCCCGCTTCATCATGTGAACGCCCAGCTTTAGAGTCGCCAGCGCCGGATTCCCCAGAGCCAGAATGTCTGTGCGCTGTTGTGGTTGCACATAACCACTGGCCGCCAGCGCCAGAACTTCTTTCTTCGCGTCGGCAATCAAACGGTCGCGATTCATCGAAACGGTATCGTCTGCGCTGAGAAAACCAAAGCCGCGCGCTTCTTCCGCTGAGGTGGCGACCTTTGCCAGTGCGATCGTTTCGAACGCTCGCTTGACGAACGGAAACGGATCCGCGTCTTTCATGTCATGCGGGATCGAGTCCAGCGCGCGCACCAGCATCTCTTTGGTGCCGCAACCGGCGGGAATGATGCCGACGCCGACTTCAACCAGGCCGATATATGTTTCTGCCGAAGCGCGCACGCGGTCCGCGTGCAGGACCATTTCACAGCCGCCGCCGAATACCATCTGGAAAGGCGCGACCACGACCGGCTTCGGTGAATAGCGCAAGCTCATCACTGACTGTTGGAAGTAACGGCCGATCAGGTCGAGCTCTTCCCAGTTTTCGTCCTGCGCCTCCATCAGCATCAGCATCAGGTTCGCGCCCACGGAAAAGTTCTGGCCCTGATTGCCGACTACCAGGCCAACGAAGTTCTTTTCGACTTCATTAAGCGCCGACTTCAACATCTCCAGCGTGTCGCCGCCAATCGAATTCATCTTGGAATGAAACTCGAGACAGGCAACGCCATCGCCGAGATCGATTAGCGACGCGCCGGAATTCTTCTTGATGACGGCGGTCGTGGCACGCGCATCTTGCGCGTGATTCAAGGGCGGGACGCCCGTGCCACGATCCTTTAGTGACTTGAGAATGATCGTGCCGGGCGGCTCGGCAGCCGGAACATACTGCGCGGAAGGGAAGTCGAAATAGAAGCGCTGCCCGTTTTCCTGTTTGTAGAAAGACTTTGCGCCGGCGTCGAGCATCTTCTGAACATTCGCGGGAACAGTCCGGCCCTCTTCCTCGAGTTTCGCGACTGACTTTTCAACGCCGATCGCGTCCCACACTCCAAACGGTCCCAACTCCCAATTAAAGCCCCACTGCATGGCCCGATCGATTTCCACTACCGTGTCGGCAATCTCCGGAATTCGATCGGCAGCGTAACAAAGCGTGCGCGAAAGCGTTTTCCAAAGAAAGGCGCCAGCGCGATCTTTCGACCAGGCGAGCGTCTTGATTCGCTCGGCGGTGTCCTCGATATTCTTCGCCATCTCAAGTGAAGGTAGTTTCACTTTCTCGGCAGGTTTGTAGTCGAGCGTGGCTGGGTCCAGCGCCCATATCTCGCGTTTGTCCGTTTCGCCTTTTTGCTTGCGATAGAAACCTGCTTTGGTTTTGTTGCCGAGCAACTTGCGTTCGATCATCCCGGCGATGAAGTCAGGCATGACGAACATTTCGCGATCGGGATCGTCGGGAAGATTCTCGTGCAGGTTCTTCACCACGTGAGCAAAGACATCAAGTCCGACCAGATCGAAGGTACGAAACGTCGCCGTCTTGGGACGGCCGGCCGCCGGTCCGGTGATCTTGTCTATCTCTTCAATTGAATAACCGTCATCCAGCATTGCCCGAATCGTCACGAGGGCTCCAAATGTGCCGACGCGATTGGCGATAAAGTTGGGCCGATCCTTGGCGACCACCACCCCTTTACCCAGACGTTCATCGAGAAAACCGAACATCGAACACGAGACTTCAGGTTTGGTCCACTCAGTGCGAATCAGCTCAACCAGATGCATGTAGCGAGGGGGATTGAAGAAGTGCATGCCGAGGAAGTTCGCGCGAAAATCTTCCGAGCGTCCTTCGGCGAGTTGCTTCAGTGGAATGCCGCTGGTGTTCGAGGCGACTACTGAACCGGGGCGGCGATGTTGTTCGATCTTCTCGTAAAGCGAACGTTTGATTTCGAGATTCTCGACGACCGCCTCGATGATCAGATCACAGGCCTTCAGTTTTGCCAGATCGTCGTCAAAGTTTCCCACCGTGACGAGTGAAGCAAGATCAGCAGTGAAGAATGCGGCCGGCTTCGCTTTCCTTGCGGCTTCAAAACCAGCGCGGGCAATGATGTTGCGATCCTGAGCTGGGGCTCCCGATGTAGCATTCGCGGGTTGGGTTTCTTCACGTGGAACGATGTCGAGTAAGAGAGTTGGAATACGCGCGTTGGCCAGGTGGGCGGCGATCTGAGCGCCCATGGTGCCCGCGCCGAGCACGGCAGCCTTTTCTACCCTTATCATAGCGCCGTAATAATACTGAATGAGTATTCATTCAGCAAGTCCTGTCCGCGAGTGAACACTTCACGTTCGATTGTGTTTTCAGGTCCGATGTAGAGCCGGATCTTTAACAAATCTTCGGTGCTTGCACGTTCCCGACGCTGTGGCGCTGTTCATTTCTTGTCTCGCGTTAAATCATCATTACCTGGGCGGTCTCTTCCACCCTTTACCAAGCTCTCGCACCGTGGCCGGATTTAAACTTAAGGTCAGTGTAGCTCTTAGGACACGCCCGCTCTGGAATTCCGCGCGGTCGAAGAAAGCCATGAATGCGTAAAGCTTTCTTTGTTCCACGCGATAGGCAACATGTTCCATCCACGCCTGCCACGAACTGGAGCTGTCGCCGACCGTCATTGCATTTTTGAAGTCCTCATTCTTCAAAGCCAGCATGATTTCAACAGGGCCGCCGACGCCGGTAGCGCGATCAATCGTGAGCTCACTTTTGAACTCTTCGCCGCTTATTACCAGGGCGGCAATCGGCTTGCCTCCGCTCGTCCTGGTGACCTCAGAGGGAGTGGAATCATCCGGCAATTCAATCAATGTCTGCCAGCGCGCGCCTTTCTCAAGAACATTCAGTAGCGGTTCACACCATGAACACGGCGTGGTAGGCGGCGTGGGAACAGGCGAAGGAGACGGCACGGGCGTAGGTGTAGGCGTGGGAGCCGCGGGCTTTCGTGTGACCTTGTCTTTGCTGGACGGTCGACGTTTCTGCGCGTCAACGCCAACAACGGCAAAGCACAGAAGCGTGAGACAAGAACCCGCAACTATCAAATGCAAATATGAGATTCTCTGTTTCATGGATACCTCCCACCTTACTTCACCGTAAACTGGCCCGTGAGTTTGAAACGCGCTTTCTCCCAACGCTTCTCGCCTTCCGACTCATCAACAAAATAGAAGGCGAAGTATTCGCCCGGCTTGAGAGTGCCTGAATAGGTCGCCTTGTATAAGTCACTGTGCCCCTCGACAGCTGACACTTGAGGCTCAAAAACGCCGGCATCCTCGCCATATGCAAGCACCAGGATGTTCTGATAGTTGTCACGCTTTGGAGGACTCTTAGGTTCACCGCTATCCGTAACTGTGCCGGCATCAACAATAAAGGGACCGCCCGAAGCTTTCCCGAATCTCAATCTCAGCTTGGCGGCTTCCGGTATCTTTTCAAGATAAATGAGAAATGACGGGTTAACGGCAGCGACACTTGGTTTCTTGGCGAGGTCCACTGGCCCCTCTGCTGATTCGTAAAAGACGCCGAAGTTTGGAGGGAGTTTGATCTCAGGCTGCTTCGCCTGGGTCGCAGGCTTACTTTCCTGAACCTGCTGCTGCTTCGCCGTGCAACCATAAAAAACAAACACGAGAACAGAGACAGAGAGGACCGTGATATAGGTTAAGATACGATTCACAACTATCCTCCTTCCGAACAAGCAAAACTCTTCACTGCCGACGCGGATGCGAACTCCGGCTATAAGCGCCTTCAAGAACATGATTGTCAAAATAAGCCAAATCCGTTCGGCCGAGTTCCGGTCTGGCGTCTTCACGCCCAAGGTTCAAAATGTCGTTTGCAGTTTATCGCTCTCACGCCCGTCCTTGGCGGCCAGCGAAATGCTGTAAATGGCCCCCGTGGTTCCTTGCATGTTTTTGTACGTCTCAGTGAACGACATGACGCCGGTCTTTGCCCCTGACGTCCGGCCCTCCGGATTGAATTTGAAGTCAGAGCCTAATCCGCTCGTAAAACCGCCGGCAATAGAAAGGGTGGTATGGAGATTGAGCCCTCCAGACGACACTGCGCCCGTAGGATCGGTATAGTTAAGTGTAACCCGGAATGTCAGCGTCTCGTTGTCATTGGCTACGTTCTCGATTTTAAGATTCGAGATTCTGAAGGTGGTGATATTCAGTTCGCCATCACTCCTATTGGACTCCCCGGAAGGTGAAGTGACGGCAAACGATCGTTTGCCGAGCGCCGCGCCCTGTGAAATTGTGAGCACCGCATACACTGTGTCTTTCGTCGTCTGAATTTTGGTGACTTCGATCCCGTCGGACGGTTGGAACTGAATTCCCGACACGCTCGTCAGTTTCTCCCCGGCGACCCAGAATTCCATTTGATCGCCGGGCGATGCAGTCACCGACCCCAGGCATCCCAGGCCGGGACAACGAAGCGCAGCCTCGCGTGTCGAACCCGGGTACCGAATCTGCGGTTTGGATTGCGCGGCGATGGTAGCGCAAAAGACAATAAGCAGAACCAGTGTATTAACAAGGTATTTCATACTTATCTCCTATCTCCTATCCAGCCAGGCAAGAGTCATCACCCCTGCCGTCGCGGATGCGAACTCGACGACCTGAATGGCTTGAGCGTGGACGCGATTCACGCTGCCGCACTTGCAGTTAAGGTCATGTACGCTCGGAGTTGTTCTAACGAGGCAACTTGCCCTCTTGCTTCCCGCGAATTCGAAGATAAAGATTGCCTGCCGACTTTGGCACGTCAAACAGCAGCGAGATGTCAACGTCGGGTTTTCCTGACACAAACAGGTGCTCGGATAGGTAAAGCGTCATGATGCCCGTGTCCTTTGCCGGCAGGACTCCCCACAGAGGCCGGCCATCCGCTCCCATCCGGCCAGTGCTCGGTAGTCCCTTGAGGAGTGTGAATTCAGCTTCTTCGTTGTGTTCGGTTGCACCCGTGAAGCCTATGACGGAAAAGGCTTCTGACGAATCGTTGACCAGAGCAATTGTCGGTAAGGGCAAACCTGATCGCGCGCCGGGACAGTTGAGCTTTCCACTCACGAGCATCCACACGTGTCCCGGTTGCGGCGGGGGTTCCACATTGGTTCTCCACATTCCTCCGAAAGGAGTTCCCGACTGTGCCTCCCAGCGAGAGACTTTGACCTTTCCAAGTTCAGAGACCTTGAGCACCTTGACAGTACAATCCTCTGCCGGGGTCTGCGCAGCCAGAGGCGAAACGGCCAATAGAACAGTCAAGACACCGAGCAGCGCGCTCAAAGTGATCTTTGGCTTCACGTTGTCCTCCAATTGAGAATCTGGGAAGGCACTTACGGCGTCGTCGTTGAGCCCTAGAACGTACTCTTTTTATGAACCTCATTTCAAGGTAGAACTTTCCTTTTTCAGACACCGCCGAGATCCTGAAATCCCGTTTCTTCCGCTGTCGAGAGTTCCGCTGGCGCTACTTCCAATCGGCGTGACTGTGACTGTGCTGTTTGGGCAAATTCCGGCGACTTCAGTTTTCCAAACTCGCGACTACCCGGAAACTATTTTTGATACTCGAAGTGACCGCCACATTTATGTGCAATGCCTCCGAATTGGGTGACCCGCGCGGTCGTGAACATGCACAAGTTGCACAGCCACGCGTCGCACTGATCACATTTCATAGGAGCCGTGCTTCCTATATTGATACCGCGTTTGTTTCCAAACAGCGCGCCGCCCTCCCGCATCTCAAATTCGCTAATTACACGGCCACATTCGACGCATTTCGGGTTGGGTTCACTCATAGTCAGCGTCTCCAATCAAAACAGCGACAGCTAGCTCGGTTCTTCTCCAGCCAGCTCGATAATTCTTTCTTCCGATACACCCAAGCTGCGCAGATTCTCGATGAAAAGCTGGCGCATTCGTTTCACGTCAATCCGGTCTTGGCTGACCGGCGGCCGTGCGTTCCGTGGAATTGTCCGACCGCTGAATTGCAAAGGTCCGGGAGGGAACGAGCGACCTTCGTTTACTTGGGCGTTGTCGCCGTACCATATCCAGCGATCACGATCGTGATCGCGGTCGATATCCCAATCGACCACCAGGGCGCCGCAATGGGGACAGAATGCCCGTGGTCGCCATTCGCCGACGCGGACGTTGAAGGATCCTGGAGTTTCTTGCTGGGAATAAGCATGCTCCCACTCGAATTCCTTTCGACACTGTGCACATTGGGGTTTGGTCATGGTGTTTCCTCTGCGAGAAATTAACAAAAGCTATAACTCGAAGCGGGACCGACGATCGGCCCTTCTTCCAAAGGACGACGCGTGGTGGTTAACATCAGCTGGCGTTTATGCTGCTGTTACCGCTTCTTCCGCTGAGCCTCAACTCTAATCAACAAAGTTCAGCATAAACAGACTACGCTGACCAACATGGTCCTATACTTTCATGGCGTACTCTTTTCCTTCTTGAGCGTGGCAGACCAGAGTTTGAAAACAATTTCATAGAGTTCCCTCGTTTTCTCGCTCGCAACCTTAACCGGGTCGTCAGGAGTGTCTTTGAACGCAAAGAAGCCGTAGGAACGTCCGGAGGTTTCAATCCGAAAAGCCATTAACTCTGTTGGGCCACGGATGCCCATTGGCGTTAGGCCCGCCACCGGGCCCCATGAACGCGCCACAGACTTGATGCTGGCGATCGGGATATGAAATTGATCAGCATCATTGACGGCCCTGTAATCCAGTGCTTCCCCTGAAACTGTCAAAGTTCCAACGCATGTCCCAGTACGATGTTGATGGATTGCCTTGAATTCGACCGGCAAGTCAGGCAGGTTGAGTTTGAGCGGTTTCATCACCACGAAGATCGAATTCGTCTGACCGGGCAAAACGTCGATCTCCTGCTGGTGGTCTTCATATCCGTCTTTCATCAGCGCCAGCCGATGCTTCCCGTTCGCCACAGCTCTAAGTGTCAGTGGAGTGCGCCCGACATCTTCGCCGTCCAGCCAAACCTGAACGCCAGTCGTGTCGGTCTTGACACGTAAGACGCCGGTCGTTTGCGATTGCGCCGTTATTCTGGAATAGGTCGCGCACTGAAACCCGACCGCGAAAACCGTGAGCCACAATGTAAGTTGTCTTCTCACGTCAAACATGCAGTTAAGATTGTTGGGTTGAAGATTGCCGATGACTAGATCAGCTTGCGGCTCTTCAGCCAGCCGATAATGTATTCATCGGCGCGACTCCGTTTCCCACATCCCTCACAGTTGAGCCAGGCCTGCACAGACATTCCCGGACGGTCCCAAAACTCTGGCGTGGCGGTCATTGGCGCCTCTTTACATTCGTAGCACCAGACACTGGACCATCCGCATGAATCACACACTCGTCCTTGAACGTAGTCGGTAATCTTTTCGACGCTGGTGGTCTTGTTACATCGCGGGCACGTCTGAGCTTTCGCAGCTTGGCGGCTTTGATAGGCTGCGAGGGCTTCCTCTGCCGCTGGGCCACCAAGACGACGAAGCGTACCTTCTGCGAGTTCCCGGCGATCGCGGTCACTGTGCCCCAGCATATCGACTAATGCCGGCACGGCATCTGCGCTCTTTAGTTCCACAACGGCATCTGCAGCGGCCCAACGTACATCCGAGTCGTCATCCTGAAGTCTTGTCACCAACTCCGGAAGCACGCTGCTTAAGGCTTCCGAAGCGCGCCAGTTTGAATCAAGTCGATCCAGACGGTTTCGGGCCGAAGACCGAACCTGTGGCACAGGGTCTTCGAGGAACACTCTTACAAGTTCCGCGGCGACGCGTGGGTCATCTGTGTTCGCAAGTTTTTCGACCGCCTGCTGACGGCTGAACCAATTACTTTCTCGTTTGTCCCGTATTGTCTCCAGCAACAACTCCACTTCTGACATGGTGCAATCTCCTGGTAAAGCGCCAGGCCAAATTCAATTATTCGGCTGGACGGCGAAGCACAAATCAAGCGAGCTATTATCTTCAGATTTTTGCCAGGCGCATTTCAGCCACGACTTTGCGGGTAACTTTCTCCAGCACCTTATTGATACCGACCTTCAGGCCCTTCTGGTTTTCTGCCTGCATGTCTTGTAACTTGCCGTCGAAATCTGCGCGCTCAAATACATTCTTTTCCCAGAGCTTCTTGCCGCTGGCACGATCGACAAGCTTAAATTTGGCACGAATGTAAAACTTGTCTGCGGCCAGGTCGGCCAGCAGAGCGCCAAAGTCCTCCACTCCAACCAGCAGCACGCGATCCGCTTCCAACGGCGGCAAGGGCGCCTTCTTTTTTTGCACCGCAAAAACGTCGATGGTTTCCTTTTCTGAGGTCGGCCGCCATTTCATTCGCGAATCTTCGCCGAGCGCATTCATCAACTCGTCCGTGAAAGCAGCTTTGAAGTCATAGTCAACAAGAGGAATTTTCTTTACTTCGGTCTTGTTGAAGAAGACCCGGTACTTCATTTCAATCACGCTGAAGTCAGGCGATTGCAACTGCACTGCCACGACGGTCGCTGGTTGTTGGGCCAGCGCAACCGTGCCGCCGATCAAACACCAGAGCAACACGTTCAACACTCGAACTGTGCGCATGGTTGGAACCTCCTTTCTCTGGTTGAAGTTTTTGCTTCGATTTTCACAGCCACCCAATCTCCTTAGTAACGACATCGTTGGGCTGGCTTTTTTGGGTCGTCGATTGTTCGCTGTGGCTCGTTCACGGGACAAATTCACGTTCAAACAACCCCCGGCAATCCCGCGCATCATTGCCAGGTTTGCCAGGCCTCATTACCATAGGCGCAATTTCTGGAAGAATTGGCGGGTTCAATGAAAAACTTTTTTCTAATGGGTGGATTACGGTCTAATAAGTCGATACTGCCTGATACCTCAGTACGAATGTTTGCCGGGCAACCGAGCGACGCGCGGAGTACACACTGAGTGACTGGAGACATCACAGGCATGCTACTGCAATGGAGGGCCGGGGATGAGTCCGCTCTGGATCAGCTCATGCCCCTGGTTTACAACGAATTGCGCCGACTGGCTCGCCAGTGCATGCGCGGTGAACGCGCGGGACAAACATTGCAGACGACCGCCCTGGTCAACGAGGCTTACTTGCGAATGGTCAACTCCAGCCGGGTGCAATGGCACGATCGGTCTCACTTTTTTGCGGTTGCGGCCCAATTGATGAGACGAGTCCTGGTTGATGAAGCGCGCAAGCGTCAAAACCAGAAGCGCGGTGGAGAATTCACTCGCATCGAATTGGACGAGGCATTGACGCCCACGCACCAACGCGAATTTGATCTGCTGGTGCTTGACCAAGCGCTCGATCGACTAGCGCGGTTCGCACCGCGCAAGTCTCGCGTGGTAGAGCTGCGGTTTTTCGGGGGTCTGAGCATCAACGAGACGGGAGTCGTCCTGGGAGTGTCCACTGACATTGTTAAGCGCGAATGGCGCACGGCAAAGTTGTGGCTGCTTCATGAGTTGAGTGGGGACGCGACACTACCAGCTGAATAGATCACGGCCTCGTTAAGGACCCTATGGATTCCCATCGATGGAAACAGATTGAGGATTTATTGCAGCGGGCGCTCGATCTCGAGCCGGGAGAGCGCTCCGCTTTTCTGGACCGAAACTGTGCCGGGGACGATGCTTTGCGTTCCGGCGTCGAAGCATTGCTGGGCAAGGAAGCCGAGGCGAGGAGTTTTCTCGAATCTCCTGCGGTCGCGCGCTTCGCGAACCAGATAGCCCGGCCTTCAGCCCCAGCGTCTTCACAGATTAGTCACTACCGAATCGAAACGCGCATCGGCGAAGGCGGCATGGGTGAAGTCTATCGGGCTCGCGACGAGGCCCTCCGGCGCACCGTCGCGATCAAGATGTTGCCGGCCGAATTCACTTCCGACCAGGAACGGGTGCAGCGATTCGAGCAGGAAGCATTTGCTGCCTCGCGTCTCAACCATCCAAGCATCATAACTATTTTCGAGATCAGTCACTCAGAGAGTGCCCACTTCATCGTGGAAGAATTCGTCGAGGGCCAGACGCTTCGCCAGATCTTGACCGATCCCCAGACAAAGAACCCGCGGAAGCTCGACGTGGAAAAGGTCCTCGACATCGGCATCCAGATTGCCGGCGCCCTGAAGGCAGCACACATCGCCTGGATCATCCATCGAGACATCAAACCGGAAAACATTATGGTCCGCGACGATGGGCTGGTAAAGGTGCTGGACTTTGGCATCGCCAAGCTTGCCCAGGAGCGTGAGGTGGATGCGGTCTTGGACTCGAAAGACGAGCGTGACATTTTGGCGCCTTCTTTGGACTCGCTCACTGACTCCTCCTTGACGATCCCGGGAGCGATCATGGGCACCGCCAGTTACATGTCGCCTGAACAGGCTCGCGGCGAACAACTGGACGGTCGCACCGACCTGTTCTCGCTGGGCCTGCTTCTCTACGAGATGGTGGCCGGCGAGAGACTCTTAATCGGAGCCACGCGCCGGCTGCGCGCAACGCAACACCCGGGTGAGATCCTGCCGGCGAATGCCCGGTTCGGCCGAACGCCAAAAGAGCTGCAACGAATAACTCGCAAGGCCCTGCGGAACGACCGCGACGAGCGTTACGCTTCGGCGGGCGACATGCTCGCAGACCTGAAGCGGCTGAGGCGACGCATGGAAAGCAGGACGGCCCGTCGCGTAGTCGGATTGAGTGCACTCGTAGTGATTGCAGCGGTGACGTTAGCGGCCCTGGCTGCCTTTTTTTCCGTGAACGAGATCTGGGACGAGAAAATACTTCACGATGGTCACACGGCGGCCGTGCGACGAGCGGTATTTTCTCCCGATGGCCGCTTGTTGGTGTCAGCCGGAGAAGACCGCCAGGTAATCGTCTGGGACTTTGCAAAGCGCGAGCGTTTGAAAACCTTTGCGGATCATACGGCAGTGATTAATGCGGTTGCCTTCTCTCCGGACGGCAGATGGTTTGTCACCGGCAGTGACGATCACACGGTAATCGTCTGGGATGCAAACCATCTGGAGAAGGCTAAAGTTCTAACCGATAACGGGCCGGTTCGCAGCGTCACCTTCTCTCCTGATAGTCACTTGCTGGTTTCCTCTTCTACAGATGGCACTATTGTTTGGGAGACAAATTCCTGGACCATGACTCGTCAGCTCGCGTTTGGGCACAGCTACGGTAATCACGTCTTTGTGGAGAATACTAACTGGCTGTTGGATGCAGCATTACGAACCTGGGATGTGACTACCGGACGTAAGGTAAAGGACGGACCGGCCGATTGGCCCATCGGTTGGGTGTCAGCTTCTCCGGACGGCAAGCAATTAGCCAGCGTAGACTCGAATGGCGACGTGAAATTTATCGACCGCGCCCGTCCTGAGGCTCTGGTGAGTCAACATAGCCATCATGACCACGGGCGCTCAGTCGCGTACTCACCTGACGGGCGGTGGCTGGCAACCGCGGCGGAGCGCATCGTTTTGTGGGATGCCCGCACGCTCCAGAAAATAGTGCCGTTGGAATATGAGTCGATCGTCTGGAGTGTCGCGTTCTCTCCTGATTCGCGCTGGCTGGTTTCAGCTCATGGTGACGGCGCCGTGCTGGTCTGGGACGTTCTTGAGCGCGAATTGGTCGCGAATTTGAGAGAGCACAGCGCGGGTGTCAGAGCCGTGGCCTTTTCGCCCGATGGCCGGCGAGTCGCAACGGCGAGCGAAGACAAGTCAATCATCATCTGGGACAGCGAACAAAGCCGCAAAGAAGCGGTACTGTACGGACACCCCACGCGAGTGACGGCTGTAGCCTTCTCGCCCGATGGCCGCTGGCTGGCCTCAGCCGACCAGGTTGGCAATCTCATCCGGTGGAACACGGAACGGCGGGTGCCGGCGTTGACCATAAACGCGCCACGCGATCGCGCCAGCTATTGCATCACGATATCTCCCGATGGACACACTGCGGCCACGACCTGGGCTGTCTACGACCTGGAAACCGCGCACCAACTAATGACACTACCGACCCAGGTTTACAGCGCAGCCTTTTCTGCGGACGGCAAAAGGCTCATCGGTGTGACAGATCACGGTGAAGTCCTGATTGTAGACACGCAAAAATGGCAGATTATCGAGCGGAAGCAATTTAGCGATTCACCGCTGGTGGCTCTGAGTCTGTCACCCGACGGCCGGCATATCGTCACCGGAGAGGACGCGAGGATCATACGGCTGGGAACCATTGACCCAGTGCAGCAGGAGGCGATAGTCGGCCAGCACCAGGCCCGCCTTAAATCTGTGGCGTTTTCGCGAGACGGGAAAGAGGTGGCCTCGGCTGGTGATGACAAGGTGATCGCGCTCTGGGATGTCGGCCGGCGCAAGCTCATCGCCACGATTGGCACGCATACCTCGCCGATCTATGCCATTGCGTTTTCGCCTGATGGCCAACGCCTGATATCAGCGGAACACGATCGCTCGGCTCGTCTTTACACACGCCATCGCGAGCTCTGGGGTTTTCGACTCAAATAGTGGCAAAGGGCCGAAGATTCGCGGATAGGCTAATTCGTCCAACTAACTTAAGACAGGGGGCCGCTAAATCAGAGCTGCCCAAATCGCAGCTGGGCTTTAGCTTAGAATCTCAAATCGCGCTTCAGGATTCAGCTTCCCGCTTGGCCGATAAACACACTCTTATCGATCTGCTGGGGATTGCCAAGCACGACGAAGCGGATGTTGCGCATGTATTTTTGCGCGACGCGCTGGACGTCGGCGGGCGTGACGGCGCGCAGCTTTTCCAGAAAGATTAGAGAGTTGCGCCAGCCGCCGCCAATCAATTCGTACTGGGCCAACTCGGCGGCCTGGGCTGCGTTGGTTTCCTGGCCGATGTAGTAAGTAGTCAGAAACTGGGCAATGACGGCGTTGATATCGTCCGGGCCAATCGGTTCGCGCTGCAAACGCGTGATCTCGTTGAGCATCACGCGCACCGCCTGGTTGGCATCAACAGCGGTGACATATAGCCCGCCAGTGTTCGCGCCCTGGCTGCGCAGAAAGGCATCAGGGGCGTACGAGAGATTCCGCTTCACACGTACTTCTTCGAACACCCGGTCACGCAAGAGCGACGATGCTACTCGCATTGGGTAAATGTCCGGAGACGTGATGGGCGGCGCCGTGAACAGTCCCTGGATATAGTTTGTGGGGAGATCCCGAGTCGTAACATCGACCGTAGATGACGTAAATGAGAGTTGCGGCGGGGCCTCAGTCGTGTAATTGCCGCGCGGAAGCTTTCCAAAGCTTGCCGTAATTCGTGCCTTCAGTTGCACCGGATCCAGATCCCCGACGATCACCAGCAGCAAATGCGATGTCTGCATGACTCGCTGGTGATAGCCCTTCAAATCTTCCGCCGTTAAGCGACTAACGGCCTCAGCAGTCCCCGTGGGAGAGTTCAAATAAGGATGGCCGGCATAAGCGACCCGCTCTTGCAGACGTTGCAGGTAAGAATCGGGTTGGTCGGCGTCATCACGCAGGCCCGCAACAATGCGCGACTGCACCAGGGCCACATCATCTTTGGTAAACGATGGCCGCAGCGCTACGTCAGTAAAGATGTCCCACGAGCGTTCAAAGTTTGCGCGCGTCGATGTCATTGAAAGCACGGAGTAATCATAGGCGGCGCTGTCGCCAATCACGGTGCCCATGCGCGCGAGTTCTTTCCGCAGTCGTTCGCGGGGAAAGTTAAGGCTGGCTTCGCTGGCGACATTCAACATGAAGGCCTCAACACCGGCATTGGTGGAGGTAATGTTCCTGACGCCGCCGCGAATGAACAAACCGGTGGCCACGGTCTGACTGCCCTCGCGCCGCTTGACCAGGACCTTGAGCCCGTTGATTTCAAACTCGGAAACCAGCGACGCCTGACGTGCAATAACACTCTGAAAATCGGGCGTTGTGGCTTGCGGCTGCGTTGTCTGCGCTTTCGCTAATGAGGCAGTCAGAACAGTGAGCAGCAGGCACAGAGCAGTAGGCAGTAGGCGGTAGGCAGTAGGCAGCACGAAGCGCCCCCGGATTGACTTGTATTCTTTTCTTAGTTGCATTGCGTTTCTCATGAAAGCGGATAAACCTTAAACTTGAGACCTGTAAATCGGCTTCTTACTTTCCAATCAAATCCTCAGGTGTCAGCTTTGCCTGTTGCTGGGCCTGTTCCGAAATTAACGCCAGACTCACGTGTGGCTTGCCCTGGATGTAAGTCGTGACGTAGCGGCTGATGTCGGCGCGCGAAGTGCGGCGCAGGTTGCCAAGGTAGCCGCGGAAGTAATCGATCCCGGTTGACGACCACCAGAAGCCCAGGGTCTTGGCATACTCGTCAAATTTTTCCCGCGAGTAAAGATCGTCGGCCTCAAGCAAAGCCTTGGCGCTCTCGAGCTGTTCGTCGGTGTAATAATCTTTGTCGTTGAAATGCGCCAACTCGTTATAGATGGCGCGCAGGGCAGCTTGCGCTTTATCAGGCGTCGTCACCGCAGTCACATAGATAGGCCCGACGTTACGTTGGGTGTAATAGCCAAAGCTCACGCCGTTCACCAGCCCGCTGTCGACCAGGTTGCGCTGAAAGCGCGAGTCGGGCTGTTGGGTGATGAATGAAAAAGTGTCCGCCGCGTAGGTGGCCGCATCATCCTTGCCGATCGACGGTCCTTGCCAGCCGATTTGCAGGAAGACGTTGGTTATTGGTTGCTTAATAACTGCGCCTTCGCTCTTTGCCAGCGGCGGATGCTCCACCATCGGAAATTCGACGAAAGGATCTTTGTCGCGGCGTGCCCAATCACCAAAGAACTCCTGCGCCAGCTTATATATTTCCTCAGCGCGGACATCCCCGGTGATCACCAGCGCGGAATTGTTTGGCACGTAATACCGCCCTTGAATCAGACGCATCATCGCGGTGGTGGCGCTGGAAACTGTCTGACGATTGCCGAGAGCGTTCTTACGGCTTGGATACTTGTAGAAAAGCCGGTTAGTCATTTCCACGCCCAGGTAGTAGCCCGGCTCTGACTCGTTGCGATCAATCTCGCCGATCACAACTTGTCTTTCGCGCTCGAACTCGCTCTCGTTAAAAAGTGGGTAGCGGGTCGCGTCGCGCATGAAGTTCATCGCCGCGCGCAAGTTTGGACTGGTCGTAGTGAAATAGTATTCGACGACCTCTTCGCGAGTTTCGCCGTTGTAGGCGATGCCCAGCTGTCCAATCCTTTGCAGGTATTGCTCCTGATTCGCCATCGCCCGGTTGGCCTTGAAAAACATATGCTCGTAGAGGTGTGACAGGCCATTTAGTTCGGGGGGCTCAGTAAAAGAGCCGTTTCGAACGGCCAGCTCGACTGTAACGATCGGCACTGAGTGATCCTCAAACACTACGACTTCAAGGCCGTTCGGCAGTACACGGCTGGCAATGTCCGAAGCGGGCTTTGCGGTCGCGGGTTTGGTGGCCGTAGCTCCTTGCGAGCGCTTAAGCGACGTTAACGCCGGCCGCGCCGCGCCGGGCGCGAGCAAGGAAAGGGTAAGAGCGAGAATTAGTAGAATTCGTTTCACGTTAACTCCGGATCTTTCTGGTTTAGAGGCCGGCTACGGCCCGCGCTCTCTCATTCGGATTCATTCGATTGGCGAACAGTAGCCCGCCTCTAAAACATAATTACCATCGGACAACAAATCTACCACAAAGACTTGCGCGTCGCGGAGCGGCCCCGTGTGCTAGTTTAGAGTTCAAGCTTTAGCTTGTGCCTGCTCAGCAACCTAAAGGTTGAACTCTGAACTCAAAATCGAAGCGGTTCGATGTTCGGCGGGTGAAAATGGATGTCGTCGCATTCCGTTCGCTGGAAGGTTCACGGCTTAGGTGGAATCGCGGCCGGGAGGTAACGCAAATCGTAATCAATTGTCCGTTCGCACGGCTTGAATGAAATATCCTTCTTCAAGGCTTCGGCTTCCCGCAGGACTTTAGCGCGCAGATCTGAGTCCCGCCTGATTGACTTGGCCTTTGCAGGATCGCGCTCGGCGTCCGGGATCGCGATAACCCAATAGCGGCCGGGAGCAATGTTGGCGATAGCAAAGCGGCCTTCGCCATCAGCCCGAGCTTCAAAGAATCTCAGCACCTCGTCCCGGTTTTCGCGTTCAGCCGGAGCGAGATAAACGCGCAATCCGGACGGCAGAGCCTGACCCTCGGCAACCGAAGCTCGACCGTGCAGGGCGGCGGCGCCTTCGGTAATCGTAACAGTCAGGCCCGAAGCTCGTTCACTTGATTTTAGATTAATGCCGTCGCGAGGAATGTTGGTTCCCGCAACCCTGGTCGTCGCTGACTCCAGCGTAATCGATCTGAGATACCAGCCTGCTTCCGGCAACTGCGAATCGACGCGATACGAGCCGCGCTGCAGATTGCGGAAGACAAAGTCGCCCCTGGCATCGGGAACGCTGTCAGTACCTTGATTAGAGATTGCCAGCGCAACTACGTCATCAGGTTCGTTTTTCGCTCCCTTGCCGGTTGCCGGCTTCGTCTCTGGCTTAAAGCGCCGAACACTTACGACAGTTTCCGGCAAGGCAGTTGGGCGACGCTTCACGCAATCGGCGGGCGGATTGCCCTCGAGCACAACTCGTCCCGCTATTGATGCTAACGGCGCCAGACTCAGATTGATGCCGGTTATATTCGCGCCCTGGACTTTTAATCGTCGCGGTTCGGAAGCGAGCATATCGCGGCTGGGCAGATATTGCTGCGCGAGAATTTCATATTCGCCATCCGGCACTCCATAGAATGCAAACGAGTTGTTGTTGACCGAACTCGCCGGTGCTGACATGAGGACAGCATGGCTGCTTATGTCGGTTAACGTAATCGTGCCGGTAGCGATGCCCATGGACATTGAAGTGGATTGTGTCAGTCCCGCCAGAGTGCCGCTTATTACCTGACCGGGCTCGCCCCGGTATTGAATGTCGGCAGTAATCTCTTCGCCGCTCTGCACTACTAGCTGCATCGCAGTGTCACGTGTGGACGAAGGCGCATAGGTCGGCACGTCGTTGTCGTATGCGCCTGAATAAGCTCCCCCATACAAACGGCCTTGTCCGCCAGCCGATATGATGTAAGTGCCGGGTGCCAATCCGTAAAATCGATAGACACCGCGATCGTCGGTCGGGCGCTCGCGCAACTGAACCGGCCCGGTTTCAGGTTGTCCATTCACGTCTTTTATCCGGAAGGCGCGGACTGACGCAGCAATGACCGGCCCATTGGTTGAGTTCGTCACGGTTCCCGTAATGACTCCACCCTTAATCAACGCCAGGCTTACCGAATCGCCGGTATGGTAATAGCGGCGGGTTTCTGGCGCGACCGTTGGCGGCGGAAGGACAAAGCCTGGAAGATAGGCCGAGACGGAATAGACGCCGGCCTCCAGCGAGTCGAATTTGAAATTGCCATTGCTGTCGACCGACGTGGTCCGGGGTTGCGCTACTATTCCGACCGAAGAGGCCGTGACCATAGCGCCGCCCACCGTCTCACCATCCTGAGTAACAAGACGTCCGGTAATTGTGTTTGTGGGCGGAGCCGCCGGCGCCTTTTCCGGCGCAGCCTTTTGGGCCCGCGTCACGGTTGCTGAAAGCAGCACGACAACAACCAGCGTGGGAAGGATTCGCCCGACTCTGTTCCTGCCGATCGACTTCATGGGCCGCCTTCCTTTGGTTTCAGGTCAACCGTGAAGTTGACCTCACTTTCGGTGTCATCAGCTACGGTTACGAATTGTTTCAATGGCGGCTGAGGGCGTCTGCCTGATTGGAGCGAAGGAGGCAAAAAGCCGAGATTCAGAGTAACTTCATAATTTCCTGGCGGAATGTCCTTCAAACGAAAATGTCCGCGGGCGTCAACCGCTATCCCCATATCCAACGGACGTCCGTCTCTTCGGATTCCTACGTACGGGCGAGTGTTCGGCGGCGGGCTTCCGTTTTCAAATTTTACAGTCCCCACAATTACGCCGGTTCCGTAACTGACAAAAACGCGCAGGTTGGAAATGGACTGTCCCGCTTGAATCTCGACCCCCTGAGTTTGATCAACGCCATCGCGCTCAATGCGTAACTGGGAAAAGCGACGAGAGTTGGGGTTTTCCGGAGAGTAGATGTAAATGTATGCCTTGCCCGGCGACAGTCCGCCAATACGGAAACTGCCGTCAGGTGCAATGATCCCGGACCCTTGATTGTGAGTTGGTGGATTCGAGGTCGAGCTGACGTTGGCAATTACCCGCATGCCGACAACGAGGGATAGCGTGCCCTTGCTTGAGTCGCTCTCAGCTACCACCACGCCGCTCAGGCTCAGGCCGCGCTGGGTCTTGATTTCAAGATTGGTGACATCTCGATCGACGACATCGAAAACAATCGGTTCGCTGTAGACGTTTCCATCGTCAAAACGCGAAGAGACGAAGATAGTGTAGTGGCCAGGCTCTACTCCGTCGAACCGGAACTCGCCACGCGGGTTTGTAGGCGATCCCCCGATGAAAACCCCTGAACCCGGATTGGCCTTATCAATTCGTCCATACGTAGGCCGAACACCGGCGACCGGTTGACTGTTTTCAGAGTCAACCACGCGGCCAATCACACTAAAGGTTGTCCCGCGGTGACCTACTCGAATGTCGATCCTGGTCGCTTCGCTTCCTTCGCTCAATTCAACAATGGCTGCTCTCATGGAATCATTCGTGTCGCCATAGAAAGTCTGTGCGAAGTAACCGCGCGTGTTGTTGGGAAAGGATCCGGAATTTCCCGTGCCGACACTGACTTTATAGCGGCCCGCGGGCAATCCGTAGATCCGATAAATGCCGCGATCGTCCGTCTGATACATCTGGGGGTTTGCGTACGATGGTGACATCTGTATCGGAGGCCGGCCGGGCGGCTCAATTACTGTCTCGAGGTTCACTCTTTCTTCGACTACCGCCTTGCCGTCTTCATCAGTTATGCGACCGGTGATAACGGCGCCCCGCACCAGTTTGATGTCGACATCTTCCACGGCTTCGGCGGCCCCCAACAGAATCATTTTGCCGCCAAAGGGATAGTTGTTGTTGCGCTCGGCGGTAATTAACGCGGGAGCCAGGGCCGTCACTTGATAAGTGGCTGCAGCCAGACCGAATAGCCGGTAACGGCCCTCACTGTCTGTAGTCGTTTGCGCACTGGCCGTTCGAGAATAATTTTCGCTAACAAACGCGGCTACAGTAATACCAAAAGCAGCTTTACCGCCTACTGTTACTTTTCCCGAGATCGATGCCGTTCCTTTGGGCCTGGTGTCTGAGGATTGTGCGGGCGCCGGCTTTGGTAACCAAACCAAAACCAAAGTCGTCAAAATCAGAAATGAGTAAAGCCGGCGTTTCAGGCTGGTCATCGGGAGTAATCTCCGGTTAACGATCGAGGTGTGTTGCCAATTTCCCGAGGCCGCCATCATGGCACTGTCTTTGGCGCAGGGCAAGATTAGTGGGCGGTTACGACGCGCACATCTTGCGGGCAATCGCGGCGGGACACGAAGGCTGACTCCTTTTGAATTGACTGGGTGCCGGGAAGAATATTGTGCTGACTTTTCCTGCTGGATTACCGGCCGACGTTGCTAGGCTGAAATGGCGTTTACCTTGTAGAATCAAGTCGCCGAATTAGATCGTCCAGAGATTTTCCTTAGACCCGTTTGGTAGCTTTCCAAATTTATGCCTCTACTAAAGGTAACTGACGCCAGCGGCCACCAGACACAGCATCAACTGAATGCCCGCGCACCCAGTACCATTGGCCGCGCGCCTGACAATCAGGTGGTGCTGGATGATCCCCGCGCGTCACGACACCACGCGCATGTCAAAGCAACCGAGGACGGTTCGTTCATGATCATCGATGGCGTTTATGTGAACGGACAGATCAAACGAAGCGCCAACAAGGTCTATGTCAACGGCGAACAGAAATTCGAACATCAGCTGAAGGACGGCGATCGCGTCACGATCGGCGCCAGCACTCTCAAGTTCGAACAACCGAGGGAGGAACGCACTGCCGATCTTAGTTACGACGACAAGCCTCTGGGCCACACACAACTATTGATGTCGGCGAAAGACGTGCTGACCACCGTGCTGCGCCAGGCGGAATCCGGCAGCACCGCCGCCGGAGCGCCGCGCGACAAGGTCCTGGAATCGCTGCAACGGAAGGCGAACATCCTGAGCGAACTTTACGAGATGAGCAAAGCTCTCGGCTCGGGATTCGACCTCGACAAGATTTTCAAGAAAGCCACGGACATCATTTTCCGTTCGACACCGGCGGATCGCGTCATAGCTTTACTGGCCGAAGGCGTGGTGACCGAACAGAACGCCGATGAGGCGAAGTTGTTTCCCATCGCGACGCGAGCGCGCGACGAAAAGTTGGAAGCACACGCGCGTAAGATGACTATTGGCCGCACGATTACGCGCAAAGTGATGAAGGACAAAGTCGCCCTCCTGTCGCAGGACGCGGCGGCGGACGAGCAATTTGCCGGCGTCGATTCGATTGTTTCCCAGGGCGTACGCTCGACGATCTGCGCACCGCTATTTACTGAAGCCGGTGTGCACGGCGCGCTCTATGCTGATCGGCTCGATCCTTTTTCCGCTTTCAAGCCGGACGATTTGGAATTGATTAGCGCAGTCGCCGCACAAACTGCGATCGCGGTTGAGAATGTCCGAGCGCATGAACGTCTTGCCAAAGAAGAAGTCGCGCGCGTCAACTACGGCCGGTTCTTGCCGGAGTATGTCGTGAAGCAATTGCTTGAGAACCCCGACTCTTTCAAGCTGGGCGGAGTCCTCCAAACCATCACCATTCTCTTCGCCGACATCCGCGGCTTCACTCGTATTTCGGAACATGCGCCACCCGAAAAGATCGTGAACCTGCTCAATCGCTATTTCTCAGCCATGACCGACATTATCTTCGCGCATGGCGGCACGCTGGATAAGTATCTTGGCGACGGATTGATGGCGCTGTTTGGTGCGCCTACGACCACGCCCAAAGACGCGAACAATGCGTTGAGCGCCGCTGTCGCGATGCAGCGCCGCATGATTGGAATCAACGTCGAATTGCGTGAGGAAGGTTTTTCCGAAATCGGCATCGGTATCGGTCTGCATACCGGCGAAGTCACCGTCGGGTACATCGGCTCGGAACGACGATCCGAATACACGGCCATCGGCGACCCGGTGAATACGGCTTCGCGTTTGGAATCAAATGCCAAGGGCGGACAGATTCTGGTGAGCGAAGTCACCGCCAAAGCCGCGCAGTCGCGTTATCAACTCACACCACGCGATCCCATCAGTGTCAAAAACCGCGAACAACCCGTGCCGCTCTTCGAAGTTGAGTGGCAAAAGGCAACCGGGGCCTAAGCTGTCGCTTGCGCATTTTGACTTTGGAAATTGCGTTACCAGATCAGCACGGCCATTACGCAACACAAAGCACCAAAAGGAATGACTATCAACGCCTCTCTGAATGAAGCGCCCTGCGACCACTTGTGGCCGAATACCTCAAAGTCGAACGGGCGCCAGAGCCGGTAGGCGTGAAGCAATCCGAGGGACAGGTGGGCAATTCCCGAAATCGCTGCGCTCAGTCCCCGGCATTTCTCAATCGAGATTGACGCGAGATTCATCGCGATCAAAAGGCCGTACACGATGAGGGAGCTAACACTGTCGGCGACTGAGAAGTTCCAACTGCCGACCTTGAATGTGCTTCCTGTTTCCAGGCGATAGTAATGACAGGCCCAGTGTGGGACCCACGAACAGGCTGCGATGCCAAAGAACAGGGGCACAAGCTTCTGAGGTTCAAACAGAGTGCTCATAGGGACAGAATGAAATTACGCCCAGAGAGCCAAAAGGAAAAGAAAAACCGGGGATGAGACTAACCTGGGGCGGGAACGGCCTGGCTCCGCGCAGGAACATCTAAGACTGAGCCGGCGTCTTACCGTTGCCGTCTAAGTTTGCCTGATAGCCAAGGTTGTGAGCTTCAAAGACTTTTTCAAACGTCAGATCCTGGTGGCCCGCGTCTATGGCATTCCCGTGCGCATCGACTATCGCTGGTTTCTAATCTTTGCGCTGAGCGTGTTGCTGATTGCTTCGAACCTGCACAAGAACTCTTTGCAAATCGTCACGTTCCGGCTTCCGCCCAGCGATGCTCTAACCGCCTGGATACTGGGAGTGATTACGACTTTGGCGCTGTTTCTCTCGGTTTTCGGCCACGAACTTTCTCATGCATTAATGGCCCGCGCCGAGGGTATCGAGATCGAAGAGATCGTGCTGCATCCGTTCGGCGGCCTCGCGCGCATGCGCACCCAGCCTCACAGTCCACGTGCAGAGTTCCGCATCGCAGTAGCCGGGCCGGCGGCCAGTTTTCTTTTCGGGCTGATCGGTTTCGCTGCTGCCAAGTTATCGGCAATGGTTGGATTCAACGCGGGGGTCGCAGTTGGTTTTTTCGTCGGAGCGGGGAATCTCCTGCTCGCCGTCTTCAATCTGTTTCCCGGTTATCCATTGGACGGCGGGCGGGTGCTGCGCGCCATCATCTGGAAACGAAGCGGAAGTATGCGCGACGCCACTCGCATCGCCGGCTTCTGTGGCCAGTTGATGTCTTTGGTGCTGATTGCGTTTGGACTTTACATGGCGTTGGCGCCTACGTTCCGAGCCTATTTCATGGGTCTCTGGTCGGTGTTGGTGGGCGTGTTTCTGTTGGGGGCGGCGAACAGCGTGGTACGCAGCACGCGTGAACCGGCGACGGTTGCCGATGCTATGTCGGCCCCGATCCTTATCGAGCCCGACATGTCGATCAGCCGCTTTATTGATGAGGTGCTTCCGCTGCATCGTTTCCCCTGTTTTCCGGTGGCCCGCGATCGACGCTTGTTGGGAATGCTCACGCTGGAAGATTTGAAGAAGATTCCGCGTGAGAAGTGGCGCGATCGTCGCGTGCGCGATGTGATGAGGACTGTGAACAAGTCGCTATTTGTGCCGCAGAACGCAACCCTTGAAAGTGCGACTGAGCTGATCAATCACAACGGCGTCGGCGCGGTGGCCGTGATCAACGGATCCGGTGAACTGGTCGGGTTCTTGCGACGCGGGAAATTGAAACCACGGAAGAAGCGATGACGCCATCCCGGCCGCCAGCTCACTCATCAAATGGCCATTGCCTCACGCCCGTTTTTCCGCGATAATCCCTGCGGAGCGTCCGTTAATTGGTGGCCGGGCGCGACTGTCTGTGGTTCCCCTTTGGGCAACTGTTTTCGATTTCGAATCACGACTGATAAGGCGGCTAAACGCCGATATCAGACGGCAATAGACTATTAAGCAGCTGTGTTTTTACTTCTAATTCCACTGCGCGGCTATTTGCTGAGGCTGGCCGATCTTAGCGCCCTCCTCGACATCGTGCTCGTGTTTCTGGTCGTGTACGGCGTCCTGAAACTGGTGCGAGGCACCCGCGCGGCGCCTATGGCTGCGGGCCTTGGGGCTTTTGCCTTGCTCTATTGGTTGGCCGTCTTTCAACGTTTGGCGACGCTCGAATTTATTTTGCGCGGTGCCTTGCTTTATGTCGGGGTGGCGATCATCGTTTTGTTTCAAGCTGAGATTCGGCAGGCGCTGATCAGGTTTGGTAATCGCTTTCGTCTGCCTTTTGCGCGACGGCACCGGGGGCAATTCGGTGAAAGCATTTATGACGAAATTGTCCTGGCTGCAACGACTCTGGCTTCAACCAAGACCGGTGCCTTGATCGTCATTGAGCGCAACGTTGGGTTGAAAGGCATCGTGGACGCAGGAGTCCGACTGGACGCTGAACTCAGTTATGATTTGATCGTAGCGATTTTCAATCCGGCGTCGCCATTGCACGACGGTGCAATTATCGTGCGCGGAGATCGCATCGCGGCCGCGTCATGTTTCTTGCCGCTGTCTTTGAATCCGCAGCTGTCGAAAGACCTTGGCACGCGTCATCGCGCGGCGCTGGGTGTGACGGAAGACTCAGACGCCGTGGCCATTGTAGTCTCTGAAGAGACGGGATTGATTTCTTTCGTGAACGCGGGACGAATCAAACGGGCGCTTGATGCAACGCGCCTGCGGGCGGCAATCTATCAAACGATCGAAGGCCGCGTAACACCCGGCGCGGCAACGATGCGTGTGAATGAGTCAGACCGGGAAGCCGAAGAAATAGTTTCCGCTTGAGTTCCAAGTTATGCCTTTCCGTGAAATCGACAGATTCAAACGCCCGACCGGCACGGCCGGCAGCCTGATGCGCCGGATCTTCATCGAAGACTGGAGTCTGAAACTGCTAGCGCTGGCCATCACTCTGGTGCTTTGGTTTATGGTTTCCGGGCGTGAGGTTGAGCGCGAGCTCGTCGTCGAGCCACAGATTGAAGGCAAGCCCGCGCCAACCTACGAAGTTAAGGAGATCGTTGCCACGCCCGCAAGGATCCGGGTAAGCGGGCCGGCGAGCCGCGTTAACGCACTTCAGAACGCTCCCACCGAAACGATATCAATCGAAGGCCGGCGCGGTAGTTTCGACTCGCCCAGGACACCGATCCGCATTTCCGATCCAAAAGTTGAAGTGCGCGACACGGTCAATGTCCACATAACGATCGTCGCGGTTGAGAATTCCAAGGCCGGGCCTCGAGAGACGAATTGAAACCCGAAAACATCAGGAGACTTTTCGGCACGGATGGAATTCGCGGCGAGGCCGGGAAATTTCCTCTCGATTCGCAAACTATTCGCACCATTGGCGGCTCGCTGGCGCGTCACCTCGCTGAAGGAATCTTTGACCGGCCGCCGGAAATCATCACGGGTCGGGACACACGCGAATCCGGCTTGTGGATCGAACGCGCCTTGATTGCCGGCGCCCGAGACGCCGGGGCACGGGTTCAGTCCGCCGAAATCATCACCACGCCGGGCGTTGCCTTTCTTGCGCATACCATGCCCGCCGATGCTGGGGTAGTAATCAGCGCTTCGCATAATCCTTATCAGGACAATGGCATTAAGGTGTTCGATCCGTCCGGGCGAAAGCTGGCCGAAGCCACCGAACGCCGCATCGAAAAAGACATCGACGACGCCCGCAGTGAAACTGCCCGGGGTGACGGGTCGGCAGATGAACCAAGGGAGCTTTCAGACCGGGGTGAGCAAAGTTCGGCGAACTTGCGAGCGCGTTACGTTAATTACCTCGTCGACGATGTCGCTCGCGGCCTCTCGCTCAACCACCTCACGATGGTTGTTGATTGCGCGAATGGCGCTTCGTATGAACTTGCCCCGATGCTGTTTGAACGCCTTGGCGCCCGCGTGGTCTCAATAAACAACCAGCCTGACGGCCGCAACATCAATCGCGACTGCGGATCTCTACATATCGAAGCTTTGCAAGGCCGCGTCTTGTCGGAACACGCGGATCTGGGCGTAGCGTTCGATGGGGACGCGGACCGGGCGCTGTTTGTCGACGCTGGCGGCAACTTTGTTGATGGTGACGCGACCATGTGGGTACTTGCCACCTACTTGAAATCGCGCGGCGAATTGACAGGCGACCAGGTCGTGGCCACAGTCATGAGCAACATCGGCCTGGAATTGGCACTGCGCTCGCGCGGCATCAAACTTGCGCGCACAGATGTCGGTGACAAGTTCGTTCTCGACGAGTTGATACGCTGCGAGGCAACTCTTGGCGGCGAACAATCAGGCCACATCATTTTTCCAAAGTTGAGCCTGGCCGGCGATGGAATGATCACTACGATAGGTTTATTGCGCGCCATGCGCGATCAGAACGCCTCACTCACCGATCTGACCAAAGGCTTTCAGCGCTATCCGCAGTTGCTTGTAAACGTGCGCGTCCGGGAAAGACGGCCGTTTGAGGATCTGCCATCCGTACAGAAGCTGGCGCGTGAAGTAGAAGAAAGCCTGGGGGATCGCGGGCGGCTACTCTTGCGCTACTCCGGGACCGAACCGTTGGCCCGCGTCATGATTGAAGGAGAGAGTCAACCCCAGATTGAAGCCCAGGCCAGGGCTCTCGCAGACGCAATCAAGTCAGAAATTGGTGCCGACGGCTGAGACTTCATGGGCTTGCTTTGTTGATCGAGGATCAGAAGTACCCGGGGCAGTGGCCAAACCGAGAAATTCTTACCCTGCGAAGGGTGAAATTGTTTCACGGTGAAACCCTCAAAACCCTCGGGAAAATGAGCAAAAGCGCGGTTTTGCTGAGTTTCCGACGGCGAAAAAAACGCTATTGCGCGGCATAAGTGTTGCGATGTATATTGTGGGGCAAGAGAGACGGTTGGTGGATCCTCCGTCTCAAGTGGTTGCTGGGGTGAGGACAGTAACCACGAAAATGGATGG
>Ga0070707_100000309_pt1 | contig 47965 bp, 48 predicted proteins | sample KBSK5502metaG_FD_65468 | JGI IMG/M metagenome (GOLD analysis project Ga0070707, IMG submission 65468) | Corn, switchgrass and miscanthus rhizosphere microbial communities from Kellogg Biological Station, Michigan, USA - KBS K5-50-2 metaG | ecosystem: Host-associated > Plants > Roots >... | reverse complement strand
GGGCAGTCCGGCGGCCCGGGCTCTACCGCCTGAAGGACGGCTCTCGCGTTGCCGACGCGGTCAGGCGCGCGGGCGGGCCGACGCCGAAGGCGCAGATCGAGTTGCTGAATCTCGCTGCACGCATCGCCGACGGTGAGCAGATCGTCGTCCCGCGGCGCGGGGCCGGCGGCGCTGTCGCCACACCGGGTGGAGGTGCGGCTGCGGGCCCGGTGCATCTGAACAGCGCGACGATCGAGCAGCTCGACGCGCTGCCTGGGGTCGGGCCGGTCACCGCGCAGAAGATTCTCGATTACCGGCAGCAGCACGGCGTTTTCGGTTCGGTGGACGAGCTCGATGCGATCTCCGGGATCGGGCCGGCGCGGTTGGAGACGCTCCGCGGCCTGGTGGCGCCGTGAACGTCGCTCGCCTTCGGCTCGCGCCTCGTCGCGCTCCGCAATTCCTCGCCGGGTCTCTGTGCGCGGGACTCGCGCTCGCGAACGTGATGCGTATAGAAGGCGTGGTTGCACTTCTCGTTGCGGCAGTGCTCGGCAGCGCCGCAACGGTGGCGGCCGGCCCACGGCGGGTCGTTCTGACGGCGACCGCGCTCGCGCTCGCGGGCTTGTGGTGGGGTAGCGCGCGTCTCGACGCGCTCGATCGCAGCCCGTTGGACTCCCGGCTCGGAACCGCAGGTCGTGTGCTCGTGACGGTCACCGGGCCGGCGCGGCGCGGAACCTACGATGTTCGCGCGCCGGCCGTCGTGACGCAGTTCGCCGGGCGAGGACTGCGCGAGCCGGTCCAGGTGAAGCTCCCGTTGGGACGAGCCCCCCCGCAGGGCGCCATCCTGGATGCGCTCGTCCGGGTGACGGCCCCCCGCGGACCGAAGAACGGTTTCGACGAAAGGACCTGGCTCCGCCGTCACGGAGTCCATGTCGTGCTGTTCGTCGACCGCTGGCGGATCGTCGGGCGGCGCGGCGGGCTCGGCGGCGTCGCAGATGCCTTGAGACGACAGCTGCACCGCTCCGTCGCCCGCGGGCTGACTGGGTATCGCGCGGCCGTGCTCGAAGGTGTCGTCCTCGGCGAGGACAGCGGGCTGTCCGAGGACTTGCGCCGGCGGTTTCGCGCCGCCGGGCTCTATCACCTCCTGGCCGTGTCGGGGCAAAACGTCGCCCTCGTCGCGGGGAGCACACTCCTGCTGGTGTGGCTACTCGGCCTGCCGCGTCTCCTGGGTCAGTTGGCTGCGCTGGCGGCGATCTGCAGTTACGTGCTTGCGGTCGGCGCCCAACCCTCGGTGATCCGCGCAGGCATCGCGGGTGCACTCGGTTCGCTGGCCTGGCTCACCGCCCGCGCAGCGGACCGCTGGCACTTGCTGCTCGTCGGCGCGATCGTGCTGCTCGCATGGAACCCGTACACGCTGCTCGACGTCAGCTTTCAGTTCTCGTTCGCCGCGGTGCTTGCGATCTTCGTGCTCGTCCCGCGCTTCCAGCGTTTCCTCGAGGGGTATCCGCTCGGGCGGTCGCTTCGCCTCGTCGTGGCGATCTCCGCAGCGTGCGGTCTCGCGACGGCGCCGATCGCGTGGCTGCAGTTCCACTCGGTCCAGCTCTTGACCGTGCCGGCGAACGCTCTTGCCGCACCGGCGGTCGCGCCGCTGCTCGGGCTTGCACTTGCCGCGGCCGCAGTCGCCCCGCTTTCGGCGAGCGCCGCGGCCGCGCTCGCCTGGTTGAACGGATGGTGTGCCGCCTACCTCGTCGCGGTTGCCCGGCTCGTGGGCGGCCTCCCGATCGCTCAGGTCACGTCGACGCGCGTCCTCCTCGTGCTGCTCGCTGGCGCCCTCCTCGCCGCCGCCTATGCTTGTCCTCCCCGATGGCGACAGAGCTGAAGCCCGTGTATCTGATCACCGGCGGCGACCGCCCGAAGATCCAGCGCGCACTCCGCCGGCTGCGTGACCGGATCGGCGAAGACGGCGTCGAGCTCCTGTCCGCGAACGAATCTGCCGGCGAGGATGCGGTCGCCGCCTGCAACTCGATGGGACTCCTCGGGGGCGGCCGGCGACTCGTGGTCGTCGAGGAGGTCGAGCATTGGAAAGCAGCTGATGTGAAGGCCATCAGCGCGTACCTGGCGAGCCCTGCTCCCGACACCGTACTCGCGCTCGTCGCCGCGGAGCTCAAGAAGGACTCGCCGCTCGCAAAGGCATGTGCAAAGGCCGGCGACGTGCTCGTGTACGACGTGCCGAAGCGCCGTGTGCCCGAGTGGGTGACGAAGCAGTTCGCCGAACGCAGCGTGCCTGTGGACGCCGAAGCGGTTCGGCTGCTCGTCGAGATCGTGGGCGAGGATCCGGAGGAGCTTGCATCCGAAGTGGACAAGCTCGCCACCTGGTCAGGAGGCGATGCGGTCGGTGTGCGCGAGGTCCAGGAGCTCGCCGCGGGTTGCGCGGAGGTGCCGGGCTACGACCTCACCGACGCGTGGGGGCGGCGCGACCTCGCCGGAGCGCTGACTGCGTGTCAGACGTTGCTCGAACGATCAGGAGACCCCGTGTCTCGGACCGTGCCGTCGTTGATCGGCCTCCTCGTCGCGCACGTCGGCCGGGTTCGCGACTGCCAGCTGCTGGCCGAGGAAGGGTTGAGCGCGCGAGAGGCGGCCGCCAGGTTGAAGCGGCATCCGTTCTATGTCGAGAAGCTCTACGCGCAGGCTCGGAACTACGGTCCGGACGAGCTTCGCGAGGCGGTCGTCCGCCTGGCCGCCCTCGATCACGCCGTCAAGGGTGGATCGCGCCTCGCGGTCGATCTCGAGCTCGAGCGCGCGCTGATCGAAGTCACGCGGCCCCGCGAGGCCGTAGCCGCAGCCGGCTAGCGCGAGCCCGATGAAACGAGGCGGGCGGCCTGCGCCTTGCGACGCGCCGCGGTGTTGCGGTGCAGCGCTCCCCGGGCCGCCGCCCGGTCGAGCCAGCGCACGAGCTCGCGGTGCTCCGCCGCGATCCGCTCCTTGTCACCGTCCTGCACGGCCGCGGCGAGCCGCTTCGCCAGCGTCTTCGCGGTCGACTGGTAGCGGAGGTTCTCCAGCCGCTGCTTGGCGGCGGTGCGGACGCGCTTCTTCTGTTGCTGGATGTTGGGCATCGCGTTAAAAGGCCCGCAATCTGCGGGCGCGCGAGATGGTACCAAAGGGCCCCGGGCCGCCGCGCTGCGCCGTTCACCGCCCTACCTATACTCGCCGCGTGGACGAGCACTCCGGCCGCCGGCTCGCAAGGTCGACGGCGATCTTCTCGCTCGCCACCGGCCTCTCGCGGATTCTCGGGCTCGTCCGTGAGGTAGTTGCGTCCTACTACTTCGGCGCGGCGGGGAAGATCAACGCCTTCACGGTCGCGTTTCAGGTGCCGAACCTCGTTCGTGCGCTGGTCGCGGACGCGGCTCTGCAATCCGCCTTCGTCCCCGTGTTCACCGAGTTGCTGGAGAAAGGGGACCGGCGGCGCGCGTGGCGGGTCGCCTCGAGCCTCTTCTGGCTAGTGCTGCTGATCCTGTCGGCGCTGACGGCGCTCTTCATCGTCGTCGCCCCGTGGATCATCGGCCTGTTCGGCGATCCGGGCGGCGACCGGCAGCTCGCGATCGGGCTCTCACGCGTGCTCTTTCCGATCGTGATGCTGCTCGGCGTCTCCGGCATCGTCGTCGGGATCCTCAACAGCTACGAGCGCTTTTCGGTCCCCGCGCTCAGCCCGGTCTTCTGGAACGTCGCGATCATCGTCGGGCTCGTGATCGGGGTCCCTCGAGCCCACACGATCGACGCAAAGCTCTACGTCTACGCAGTTTCGATCGTGATCGGCACGGTGATCCAGGTGCTCTTGCCGATGCCCTGGCTGCGCGGCCTCGACGGGCATCTGCTCGTGCTCATCGACTGGCGCGACCCTGCCGTCTTGCGCGTGCTCAAGCTGATGCTGCCGGTCACGCTCGGGCTCGGGCTGATCAACTTCAACGCGGTGGTCGACTCCATCTTCGCGTCGAGGCTGATCGACCCCAAGCTCGCTCCGACCGCGATCGACAGGGCGTTTCGCCTCTACATGCTCCCACAGGGGATCTTCTCCGTCGCGATCACCACGGTGCTCTTCCCGTCGCTCGCCAGGCTCTCGGCCCGCGGCGACCAGGCCGGGTTTCGCAACACCCTTGCGCTCGGGCTCCGGCAGATCGCGTTCCTGCTGATTCCGGCGAGCGTGGTCAGCGCCCTGCTCGCGGAGCCGATCACGCGGCTGGTGTACCAGCGCGGCGCCTTCGAGCCGGGGCAGACGCCCGTGGTCGCCGGAGCTCTGGCGGCATTCTCGGCCGGTCTCTTCTTCAACGGGATGATGCTCTTGCTCACCCGCGGCTTCTTCAGCCTCCAGTCGAACTGGATCCCGACCGCGATCGCTCTTGCCAACCTCGGACTCAACGCCGCACTGGACGCGGCCTTCTACCGCTTCGGCACCTGGGGGCTTCCCCTGGCGACGTCGGTCGTCAACTTCGTCGGCAGTGGGGTGCTGCTCCTCCTGATGCGACGCCGGCTCGGCCGCATGAACTTCGGTGAGATCGGAGATTCGGTCCTGCGCATCGTGGTTGCCTCGGCCGTCCTGGCGGGTGTCGCGTACGGGACGTGGTACGGACTCGACCAAGCTTTGGGGCGCTCGTTCGCCGGACAGCTCGGGTCAGTCGTGGTCGCACTCGCCGTCGGGACGTGTGCCTACCTGCTCGCGTGCCGGGCGCTCAGGGTTCGCGAGCTCGGGGCGTTGCTAGCGTTGCTCAGCCGCTTCAGAGCCCGCCTGACATGACCCAAGACCGCATTCGCAACTTCTCGATCATCGCCCACATCGACCATGGGAAGTCGACGCTGGCCGACCGGATCCTCGAGCTCACGCACGCCGTCGCGAGCCGCGACATGCGCGAGCAGGTGCTCGACTCGATGGATCTGGAGCGCGAGCGGGGGATCACGATCAAGGCCCAGGCGGTGCGTGTGGAGTGGAAGGGACACCAGCTCAACCTGATCGACACGCCCGGCCACGTTGACTTCACGTACGAGGTGTCGCGCTCACTCCAGGCCTGCGAAGGCGCCCTGCTCGTCGTCGACGCTGCGCAGGGGACACAGGCGCAGACCCTGGCGAACGCCTATCTCGCGATCGAGAACAACCTGGAGATCGTTCCGGTCGTCAACAAGATCGACCTGCCGCAGGCGGATCCCGACGCTGCCGCTGTCGAGATCGCCGACCTGATCGGCGACGACCCGTCACACGTCCTGCGCATCTCCGCGAAGACCGGCGAGGGCGTCGCGGACGTCCTGGACGCGATCGTCGAGCGGGTGCCGACCCCTGCGGGAGATCCGGATGCTCCTGCACGTGCGCTGATCTTCGATTCGTCGTACGACCAGTACCGGGGCGTGGTCGCATTCGTGCGCATGGTCGACGGTCGCTTCTCCACGCGCGAGCCGCTGCGTGCGATGGCCCTCGGCACCCGGTTCGAGGCCGAAGAGCTCGGCTTCTTCGCTCCGAACCGTCGCGAGTCGGGGGTGCTCGAAGCGGGAGAGGTGGGGTACGTGATCACCGGGCTCAAGGACGTCTCGCGCCTGCGCGTGGGCGACACACTCACTTCCGAGAGACGACCGGCGTCGCAGCCGCTGCCGGGATACAAGGACGTCAAGCCGATGGTGTTCGCGGGGCTCTTCCCGACGGACTCGGACGACTACCCGGAGCTGCGCGACGCTCTGGAGAAGTTGAAGCTCAACGACGGGGCGCTCTTCTACGAGCCGGAGACCTCGCAGGCCCTCGGTTTCGGGTTCCGCTGCGGCTTTCTCGGACTCCTGCATATGGAGATCGTGCGCGAGCGCCTCGAGCGCGAGTTCGATCTCGACCTGCTCGTCACGGCTCCCAACGTCGCCTATCGCGTGAAGCCGCCGAACGGCGATTGGATCGAGGTGCACTCTCCGTCCGACATGCCGAACGAGGTCGAAGAAGTCGAGGAGCCGTACATCAAGGCCTCGATCATCGTTCCGAAGGAGCACGTCGGGGCCGTGATGGAGCTGAACAACGATCGCCGCGGCCGCTTCGACCACCTGGAGTACCTCTCCGAGCAGCGCGTGCACCTGACCTACGAGCTGCCGCTCGCAGAGATCGTGCTCGACTACTACGACCAGCTGAAGTCGCGAAGCAAGGGCTACGCGAGCTTCGACTACGACATCATCGGGTTCCGGCCGGGCAAGCTCGTGCGCGTCGACGTGCTCGTCGGCGGAGAGCCGGTCGACGCGCTCTCGCTGATCATCCACCGCGACTCGGCGTACGACCGCGGACGCGCGCTCGTCGAGCGGTTGCGCGAGGAGATTCCGCGCCAGCACTTCGACGTTGCCATCCAGGCGGCGATCGGTGCCCGCGTGATCGCGCGTGAGACCGTGAAGGCCAGACGCAAGGACGTGCTCGCGAAGTGCTACGGGGGCGACATCACCCGCAAGCGCAAGCTGCTCGAGCGGCAGAAGGCCGGGAAGAAGCGGATGAAGCAAGTCGGAATGGTCGAGGTCCCGCAGGAGGCGTTCCTCGCGGTGCTCAACCTGGACGCGCAGAAGAAATCATGAGCTCCGGCGCGCGCCATCTCTACGTGCACCTTCCGTTCTGCGCGCACCGCTGTGGTTACTGCGACTTCGTGACCGTGGTCGGACGCCACTCGCAGCACGCGCGCTACGTCGACGCGCTGCTCACCGAGCTCGAGCTGGAGCGCAACGTCCTCGCTCCCGAGCTGGAGACCGTGTTTCTCGGCGGGGGAACGCCCACGTTCACGGAGCACGCCGAGCTCGAGCGCCTGTTGGGGTCGCTGCCGCCGGCGACCGAGATCACGGTCGAGGCGAACCCCGAAACGGTGACGCAGGAGCTCGCCCGCATGTTGCGCTCGCAAGGGGTCAATCGAGTCTCCCTCGGCGTGCAGAGCTTCCGCCTGCACTTGCTCGACGTGCTCGAGCGCGTTGTCCAGCCAGACATCGTCCGGCGCGCTTTCTACCATCTTCGTGATGCCGGGTTTGACAACATCTCCTTCGACCTCATCTACGGGATTCCGGGCCAGACCGCCTCCGATCTCGACGCCGACCTCGCCGATGCACTCGAGCTGGGGCCCGAGCACCTTTCGTGTTACGAGCTCGAGGCGAAGCCGGGGACGCGCTTCACTCATGCCCATGGGGACGAGCTCGAGCGCCAGGCGGACGCGATGGAGTCCTACTTCGAGCTGGTGGTCGAGCGGTTGACCGCCGCCGGGTATCGCTGGTACGAGACCGCGAACTTTTGCCGCACGTCCGAGCTTGATCTTCGCTCGCGGCACAACCTCGCCTACTGGTTGGGCCGTGACTACCTGGCGCTCGGTGTCGGCGCCGTCTCGACGTTCGCTGGACGCCGCTGGCGGAACACGCCTCGCCTCGCGCACTACCTCGAGGCACTCGGCCGTGAAACGACGCCAGAGCGTGAGGTCGAGCCGCTCTCCCACGACGTGCGCCGGCGAGAACGTGTGATGCTCGGTCTCCGGCTCGACGAGCCGCTCGTGCTGGGCGAGCTTGCGGCGGTCGTCGACGAAAGCGCAGTTTCGCGTCTCGAGCTCCTCGGGCTCGTGCAAAGCGACGCCGACGGGCGGACCTTGGCCCTCACTCCACGCGGCCGATTCCTCGGCGGTGGCGTGACCGCGGACCTACTCGCCTAGGGCGCCAGCTAAAATTCCTGCAAATGGACTCTGATCCTGCGGCAAGCCTGACGGCGCGACAGCGCGAGTTGCTGGCGCTCGTGATCGAGGAGTACGTCGCCACTGGCCAACCAGTCGGGTCGAGACACCTCGTCGAGCGCGGCAGACTGAAGGTCTCGCCGTCGACCGTGCGGAACGAGCTCTCGGAACTGGAGACGCGAGGCCTGCTCACGCACCCGCACACTTCGGCCGGGCGGGTTCCGACCGAACAGGGCTATCGGCTCCACGCCGATGAGCTACTGGCGCGGCAAGATCAGCGTCCGGGAGCGTTCCCACTCGACCTCTCGGAGTTGCGCCGTGAGATCGACTCGGCCCTCGAGGCGACCACCGAGATGCTCTCGCGTGTAACTAGTCAGCTCGCCTTGGTTTCCGCCCCGCCGCTCGAGACGACGACCGTGCGCCACGTCGAAGTCCTGCTCCTCAATCCGCGCACCGTGATGGCGGTCGTCATCACTTCGACCGGTGGGGTCGCGAAACGGGTCGTGACGTTCGACCATGCGGTCGATCCAGGGCTCGCCAAATGGGCGGGGGAGTACCTGAACGAGCGGGTGGCCGGGCTTCAGCTCGGAACGAGCCGGCTACGCCGCGAGCTCGAGGACCCGAGCCTCACGGGAGCCGAACGACATTTTCTCGCTGCCTTGCGGCCTGCGTTCACCGATCTGCTCCAGGCCGAGCAGCGGCTCTACGTCGGTGGGGCGGCAGGCCTGCTCGACTCGGCGAACGAAGACGATCTCGGCATCTACAGGCATGTGCTCGTGACGCTGGAACGCCGCGCGGCGCTGCTCGAGATCCTCGGCGAGGCGCTCGACCCGCGTCGTGCCTTCGTCCGGATGGGCGGCGACCTCGAGCATCCCGCGTTCCAGGACGCGGCCCTCGTCGGGGCGACGTACGGGCTCACCAACCGCGCGCTCGGCGCGGTCGGGCTGCTCGGGCCCGCGCGGATGGACTACGAGAAGGCCATCCGGTCAGTCCGAGGCGCGGCGCAGGAGCTGTCGCGCTTCGTCGAGGAGGTCTACGAAGACAACTGAGGCCGCCGCTACGCTTCGGTCCGTGGCCACGACCGAGCGCGACTACTACGAGCTTCTCGGCGTGTCGCGCACGGCGAGCGCCGACGAGATCAAGCGCGCGTTTCGACGCCTCGCGCGTGAGCTGCATCCGGACGTGTCCAAGGAGGCGGATGCCGACCACCGGTTCCGCGAAGTCGTCGAGGCCTACGAGGTCCTCTCCAACTCGGAGCGGCGCGAGCTCTACGACCGCTTCGGCCACGCCGGGTTGCGCAGCGGCGGCTTCCAGCCGACCGCTTTCGACCTCGGCAGCCTCTCGGATCTCTTCTCCGCCTTTTTCGGCGACGACCTGTTCGGTGGCGGAGGTAGAAGTGGAGGGCGAGGCCGCGGCGCCGACATTGCCGCGCGGGTCGAGATCGACCTCACGGAGGTGGCGACCGGGACGAAACGCGAGGTGCCCTTCGGCGTCGCCGTTCCGTGCAAGCGTTGCGGAGGGAACGGTGCAGAGCCCGACACCGAGATCCGTCCGTGTCCGACCTGCGGAGGCAGCGGCCGAGTGCGCCAGGTTTCGCGGAGCGTCTTCGGGGAGTTCGTGCGCGCCGGAACGTGTCCCACCTGCAGCGGCTCGGGGCAACTCATCGAGCATCCGTGTGAGGCGTGCCACGGGGCGGGCCGCGTGATCGAAGAGCGCACCCTCGAGGTCGAGATACCGCCCGGAATCCACGACGGGCAGCGAATCAGGTTGAGCGGCGAAGGACATTCAGGAACGCCGGGGGGCCGCGCGGGAGACGCCTACGTCGAGGTGCACGTGCGTCGCGACGACCGGTTCGTGCGCGAAGGAAATGACGTCTACTCCACGGTCGACTTGACGTTCACCCAGGCCGCGCTCGGCGCGACGGTCCTCGTGCCGACGCTCGAAGGCGACGCGGAGCTGACGTTCGGACCCGGGACCCAGCCCGGTGACGTGCGCGTCTTGCGCGGGCGCGGTTTGCCGGTTCTGCAAGGTTTCGGGCGCGGCAATCAGCGCGTGCTCGTCCGGGTCGCGGTTCCTCGGCAACTGACGGAGGAACAGCGCCGGCTGCTCGAAGAGTTCGACGGCTTGTCGACCGATGCGACCTACGAGGGCGGCGAGGGGTTCTTCGACAAGCTGAAGAGCGCGTTCCGCTGAACGCGATCCGGCGGGTCTCGGTTGCCGTGCCCGTCGAGCGAGGAGAGGAAGCGCGCGCGCAGATGCTCGAGCTCTTCCCACAGGGCTTCGAAGAAGTGGAAACCCCCGACGGGATCGAGCTCGTCGCCTACACCGATGCAAGCGGCGAGGAACGCCTTTGGCACGTCTTCGGAGGTGTGCGGGGGCAGGACATTGCCGCAGACTGGCGCGATCGCTGGAAAGCGTTTCACCAGCCCGTCCGGGTCGGACCGCTCTGGATCGGCCCGCCCTGGGACGATCCGCCTGCCGACGCCACAGCGGTTGTGATCGATCCGGGTCGTGCATTCGGTACGGGAGCTCATCCGACGACGCAACTGTGTGTCGAGTTGATGCTGGAGCTCGAACCGGCGAGCGTCGTCGACTTCGGTTGCGGCTCCGGCGTCTTGTCGATCGTCGCTGCGAAGCTCGGCTTTGCGCCGGTGACCGCGCTCGACGCCGACGAGAACGCGGTGACCGCAACGATTGCCAACGCAGCCGCCAACGGCGTCCAGGTCGATGCGCGCCGGTCGAACGTGCTCGACGAAGAGGCTCCGACCGCGAAGGTCGCCCTCGCGAACATCACCCGCCCGTCGGTGGAGGCACTCGCGCCTCGTTTGCGTTCCGGGACGCTCTTGACGTCCGGCTATCTTCCGACCGACGACGCGTCGCTTCGCGGCTTCAGGCATCTGCGCCGCATCACGCGTGCCGGCTGGGCGGCGGATCATTACGAACTGACCTGATAGACCGGCTGTTACGCCAGTAGCATCCGTGCCCGTGACGACGTTCTCGGTCCGTTTTCTCGGCTGCAAGGTCTCCCACACGGATGCGCAGGAAGTCCGCGAGCGCCTGCTCGCGGACGGTCACCTCGAGCAGAGCCCAGGAGCCGGTGCCGACGTTGCCGTCGTCAATACGTGTTGCGTCACGCACGAAGCAGTCCGGAAATCGCGCCAGGCCGCTGCACGCGCGGCGCGCACGCACGCGCGCGTCTACGTCACGGGCTGCGCGGCGAATCTCGCCGGCGACGCCTTTTCGGGTCTGCCGGCCAACGTGACCGTCGTCTCCAGGCCGAGCGAGCAGACGCCCACCTTCGTGGCCGGGGACGTGGGTGCGATCGGCTGCGTTCAGGCTGATGCCCGCCTCGATCGTGTGCGCGCGTTCGTGAAGATCCAGGACGGCTGCAGCTTCTCTTGCAACTTCTGCGTGATCCCGCTCGTCCGCGGCGCGTCGCGCAGTCGGTCCGCGGCCGCGGTGCTCGACGAGGTTCGGCGGCGCGTCGCGCACGGACACCGGGAGATCGTCCTCACGGGCATCAACCTCGGGTGCTACCGGGACCGCGTGGCCGGTTATGCGCTGCCGCGACTGGTGCGCGAGGTCGGCGCCGTTCCCGGGCTCGAGCGGCTCCGCCTCTCGTCGATCGAGATCAACCATGTGGAGGCCGAGCTGGTGTCGGCGCTACGTGAAACACCGAACGTCAGCCGGCACCTTCATGTTCCGCTCCAGTCGGGCGACGACGGGGTGCTCCGCGACATGGCGCGCCGATACAGCGCCGCGACGTATCTCCGCCGGCTCGAGCCGCTCGCCGACTTCAACCTCACCACCGACGCGATCGTCGGCTTCCCGACCGAGACGGAGCGCGCGTTCAGGAACACGCTCTCGGTCGTGGAGGCGGCCGGCATCACGAAGATCCACGTCTTCCCGTACTCGCCGCGACCCGGAACCGTCACGGCCGGAGACGACACGGTCGCGCCCGAGGTGAAGAAGAATCGGGGCGCCCGGCTCCGCGCAGCGTCGGAAGCGGCGTGTCTCGCGCGCTGGCGTGAGAAGATCGGCGTAGATGACGTCGTCCTCGTTGATCGGCCCGGCCGCGGCTACGGGGACGATTACTCGCCCTGGCTCGTCGAGGCGCCGGTCGGAGAGCTCGTCCGTGTGCGCGGGGCGAGCGTCACGACGGAGGGGATTCTCGCTGCCTGAGGACTGCCTCTTCTGCCGGCTCGTCCAGGACGGCGACCACGTGGCGAAAGCGGACGGCTTCGTCGCAATCCGGGACATCAACCCGAGAGCCGACACTCACCTGCTCGTCCTGCCCGAGCGGCACGTCCCGAGCTTTCGCGAGATCGGCGAGTTCCCGCCCGACGAGGCGAAGCGGATGTTGGAGTTCGTGGCCGAGACCGCGCGCGAGGCGGGCCTCGACGACTACCGCGTCGTCGTGAACGTCGGCGAGGGCGCCGGCCAGACGGTCTTCCACCTGCACTGGCACATCCTCGGGGGTCAGCTCAGAGGGCCGCTTGCATGAGCGTCGCTAGCCTTCGGCTCGCTCCCGTGAGGGAAACGATGTTTCCCTCACGTGCTCCCTTCTTTGGGGATCCCCTCAGCCCCCGCGCCGCTGAGATCGCCGCTGCGTGGGCTGAGAAGAACCAGAGGGGAAACCTCCCGGTTTCTCCCTTTGCCCTTTCCACCGCTCATCGTCCGGACAACGGACGATGAGCCTCATCGCCCGCATGGAGGACGAGGTCAAGCAGGCGACGCTCGCACGCGACGCCGACCGACGCGACGCCCTGCGGCTCATCCTCGCGAGCCTTCGCTCGGCAGAGAAAGAGCTGCAGCGTCCGCTGTCCGACGACGAGGAGCTTCAGGTCCTCCAACGCGAGCGCAAGCGGCGCATCGAGGCGGCGGAGGCGTTCCGCAGCGGTGGTCGCGAGCAGCAGGCGGCGGCCGAGGAGCAGGAGCTCGCGGTGCTGCAGGAGTTCATGCCCGAACCGCTCTCGGAAGCCGAGCTGGAGGAGATCGTCGACGACGCCATCGCAGAAAACGGCGCCACGAGCATGCGTGACTTCGGCCGCGTCATGGCCGACGTCATGCCGCAGGTGTCCGGGCGAACCGACGGATCGGTCGTCAGCCAGCTGGTCAAGGAGAAACTCGCCTAAACGGCACGCCCGCAGGTCGCGCCTACACTGAGCGCGTGCAGCAGGTGAAACAGACCCTCGACGTCTCCAACGATGTCGCCGCCGAGCTGGCGACGATCGGCGACGGTGTCCTCGACGCTCTCCGCGACCGGCTCGAGTGCACGATTCTCCTCCGCGGCAACCGGCTCACGATCTCGGGTGACGACATCCACGTCGCGGAGGCGCGCGCGGTCGTCGACGAGCTGGTCGAGCTGGTGGAGACCGGGCAGGAGATCGGGCCGGCGACGGTCGATGCGGTTCTCAACGCCATCGATCAGGCCGAGAACGTCCAGGACGTCTTCGGGGACGTGGTGTGGCGCCACCGCGGCAAGCAGATCACGCCGAAGACCGTGACGCAGAAGCAGTACGTGGATGCGATCCGGAACTGCACGGTCACGTTCGGGATCGGTCCGGCCGGCACCGGGAAGACCTACCTGGCGATGGCCCTCGCCGTCGCTGCGCTCCAGGACCGGCAGGTCGCGCGGGTCATCCTCACGCGCCCCGCCGTCGAGGCGGGTGAGCGGCTCGGCTTTCTCCCCGGCGACATGCTCGCGAAGGTCGATCCGTACCTGCGGCCGCTCTTCGACGCGCTCTACGACATGCTGGACGCCGAGCGGCTGAACACCTACATGGAGCGTGGAACGATCGAGGTCGCGCCACTCGCGTTCATGCGCGGCCGGACGCTGAACGACTCCTTCATCATCCTCGACGAGGCACAGAACACGAGCCCCGAGCAGATGCAGATGTTTCTCACGCGACTCGGGTTCGGCTCGAAGGTGGTCGTCACAGGTGACGTGACGCAGGTGGACCTCCCACGCGAGCAGGCATCGGGCCTCATCCAGGTGCAGGACATCCTCGGGTCGATCGACGGCATCGCGTTCGTCCGGTTCGGACACGAGGATGTGGTGCGGCACAAGCTCGTCCAGCGGATCGTCGAGGCGTACAAGCTGCACGCGGAGGAGACGGGAACGGCACGGCGGAAGTAGCGATGGTGGAGATCGAGGTGGCGAACCGTTCCGGCACGGACCTCGACTTCGGGGCCGCGGCGGAGCTGATCCGTGCGGTCTTGCAGGCGGAGGGGATCGGGGACGGCGAGCTCGGTCTCCAGCTCGTGGGTCCGGACGAGATCCGTGTCCTCAAGCGCGAACATCTGGGAATCGACGAAGAGACCGATGCACTCGCGTTTCCGATCGACGGCCGCGACGAGCTGCCGGCCGGAATGCCTCGTCAGCTCGGGGACGTCGTGCTCTGCCCAGAGGTGGTCGGCGAGGCGTGGCGCGCTCCGCTCGTGCACGCGGTATTGCATCTCGTCGGCTACGACCACGGGTCTGAGATGGAAGCTCGGGAGCGGGCGCACGCATGAGGCGTCTGTCCGTGATCGAGAGCTTCAACTACGCCATCGAGGGCGTCATCCACGTCCTGCGCACACAGCGCAACATGAGGCTCCACTTCGCCACGGCCGTGGCCGTGATCGTCGCTGCGGCCGCGGTCGGAGTCTCGAAGATCGAGTTGATCGTCCTGCTGATCGCGATCGCCTTCGTCCTCGTGGCCGAGATGATCAACACCGCGATCGAAGGGGCGATCGACGCGGCGACGACATCCTTCGATCCGATGGCGAAGCTGGCGAAGGACATCGCCGCCGGCGCCGTCCTGATCGCCTCCGTCAATGCCGTCGCCGTCGGCTACCTCGTGTTCGCGGGCAAGGCCGCCGACAAGACCGCGCGCGTGCTCGACAAGCTCCGCAACGCCCCGGCGGAGATCACAGTCATCGCTCTCGTCCTGACCGTGATCGTCGTCATCGCGACCAAGGCGTGGACCGGTCGGGGCACGCCGCTGCGCGGGGGTGTTCCATCGGGACACGCCGCACTCGCCTTCGCGGGCTGGATGGCCGCCACCTATATCGTCGGCGACTCGCACCGCTTCGTCGTCAGCGCGCTGACTTTCGTCATGGCAGTGCTCGTGGCCCAGACTCGCGTCGAATCGGGCGTTCACTCGGCCCTCGAGGTCGCGTACGGCGGCGCGCTCGGCGCGCTCGTGACCCTCTCCGTCTTCCAGTTACTGTGAGCAAGGACCTCTACGAGCGTGCGGTCGCGATCTCGCAACGAGCATACGCGCCCTATTCCAACTACCTCGTCGGCGCCGCGGTTCGTACCCGCGACGGCAAGGTGTTCGAGGGAGTGAACGTCGAGAACGCCGCGTATCCACTCGGCGTCTGTGCAGAGAAGGCCGCGCTCGCCAAGGCGGTCAGCGAGGGCTACAAGCCCGGCGACATCGAGGCGATCGCAATCACGGCCTCCCCGTGCGGCGGCTGCCGGCAGTGGCTGTACGAGTTTCGGATCGACGAGGTCACGTTCCCGGGCTCGTCCGGTGAGCTCCGCAGCTATTCGGCAGCGGAGCTGTTGCCGGATACCTGGGATCTGCCCGCTTGAAGTCCGGCTTCGTCGCGGTCGCAGGGCGGCCGAACGTCGGCAAGTCGACGCTCGTGAACGCACTTGCGGGCGGCAAGGTCGCGATCGTCTCCGACAAGCCCCAGACGACCCGGCGAAGGATCTTCGGGATCGCGAACGGAGACGAGTATCAGCTCGTGCTCGCCGACCTGCCGGGTTTCCAGCGGCCCCTCGACCCCCTCACCGAGCACATGCAGCGCACGGTGGACAAGTCGTTCGAGGAGGTCGAAGCCGTCCTGCTCGTCCTCTCCGCACGCGAGCGGATCGGTGCAGGCGATCGCTTCGTCGCGCGGCGCGTGTTCGAGCTGGGCGTTCCGGTGATCATCGTCCTGAACAAGGTCGACCGGCTGAAAGGCGCTCACATCGCGACGCAGATGGAGGCGGCCTCGAGGCTCGGCGACTTCCATGCCCTGCATCCGGTCAGTGCGAAGACCGGCGACGGTGTCGACGAGCTACGCCGGGAGCTCGTCGCGCTGCTCCCGGAGGGACCGCTGTACTTCCCGCGAGAGCAGCGCACCGACCTGCCGGTCGAGATGCAGATCGCCGAGCTCGTGCGCGAGCAGGCCCTGCGCCTGGCGAAGGACGAGCTTCCCCATGCGATCACCGTCGAGGTTCAGGAGCTCGGGGAGAAGGTGATCGAGGCCGACCTGCTCGTCGAGACGGAGTCGCAGAAGCTGATCGTCGTCGGCAAGGGCGGCTCGATGGTGCGGGAGATCGGCCGGCGGGCGCGCCCGGAGATCGAGCTGCTCGTCGGACATCCGGTCTACCTGGAGTTGCGCGTGAAGGTGAAGCCGCGTTGGCGTCGCGATGAGGCGACGCTGCAGCGCCTCGGCCTCTAGCGCTCCGCTTCCTACGCGAAAGCTTCGCTTTCGCTCCGGGATTTTGGACGCCGCTTCGCGGGGAACGTGCGCGGGCAAAGCCCGCGCACTCCTCTACGGGGGTGCTGGCGAACGCTCGTCCAACCCGGACCAGCAAGGCCGCAGACTAAGACCAGGCGGAGCCGGGCTTAGGCGGAGGCGTAGTGATGCGGGCGCGGACGCTTCAGCGCCCGTGCCCGCACGGAAGGGAACAACCGATTAGCGCACACACCAAAGGAGTGCGCGGGCTCCGCCCGCGCACGTTCAGCGCGAAGCGCCGGTCCCTAATCCCCGGGCGAAAGCGCAGCTTTCGCCCGGATGTCGGGAGCTAGACTCAACCGATGGCCCAAGCGCCGGTTCTTCCTCGCGGTTTCGAGCTTCCGCTCGAGCCAAGGCTGCCCCGAGTGGGGTCGGTCGACGCGGTCGCGCTCGAGGAGCGGGCTGCATCCCTTGCGAAGCGGTCGATCAAGCGCGAGGCCAAGGTCTTCGCGCTCGAGCTGGCCGTGCGAATGATGGATCTGACGACGCTCGAAGGCCAGGACACCTCTGGCAAGGTGGCAGCGTTGGCGTCGAAGGCGATTCGGCCCGACCCGAGCGACGCCGGCATCCCGTCGGTGGCAGCGATCTGCGTCTATCCGAACCTCGTTCCGTCCGCGCTCGCACGCGTCGAGGGGACGAACGTCAAGGTCGCATCGGTCGCGACTGCGTTTCCCTCGGGCCAATCGCCGATCGAGACGAAGCTCGAGGAGGTGCGCTGGGTCGTCGAGCAAGGCGCCGACGAAGTCGACATGGTGATCGACCGGGGCGCGTTCCTCTCCGGACGTTACGCCAAGGTCTACGACGAGATCGTGCAAGTGAAGGAAGCGTGCGGCGAGGCGCACCTGAAGGTGATCCTCGAGGTGGCCGAGCTCGGGACGTACGACAACGTCCGGCGAGCCTCGCTCCTGGCGATGGCGGCCGGTGCAGACTTCATCAAGACCTCGACGGGCAAGCTCCCGGGCGCGGCCACGCTGCCGGTGACCCTCTGCATGCTCGAGGCAATCCGCGACGTGTACGAGGAAACAGGCCGGATGATCGGGATGAAACCCGCCGGCGGCATTCGCCAGGCCAAGCAGGCCGTTCAATACCTCGTCCAGCTCCACGAGACACTCGGCGTCGACTGGCTGACGCCGGATCTCTACCGTCTCGGTGCGTCATCGCTGCTGAACGACGTCCTGATGCAGCTCCGGAAGGAAAAGACTGGCGCCTACCAGAGTCCGGACTACTTCACCGTTGACTGACCTCGAGCGAAAGCGCGATCGCACGCCGGTTCCGAAGGAGTGGGCGTATGCACCCGCGCCGGAGGCTCGGGACGTCGTCCGGCTCGAAGAGCGGTACGGCCACTACGTGGGCGGGACGTGGCTCGAGCCGAGCGAGACGTACACGACGATCTCCCCGGCGACCGAAGAGCCGCTCGCAGAGATCGCCCAGGCAACTCCGGAGGAAGTGGAGGCGGCGGTCGCTGCCGCGCGGGACGCATTCGAGAACGGTTGGTCCGGCATCCCCGCCGCGGAGCGCGCCAAGTACCTCTTCCGGATCGCGCGGATCCTGCAAGAGCGTTCGCGGGAATTCGCGGTGCTCGAGTCGCTCAACGGCGGCAAACCGATCAAGGAGTCGCGCGACGTCGACCTGCCGCTGGCGGCTGCGCATTTCTTCTACTACGCGGGCTGGGCGGACAAGCTCGAGTACGCGTTCCCGAATCGCCGGCCCCGGCCGGTGGGGGTTGCCGGCCAGATCATCCCCTGGAACTTCCCGCTGCTGATGCTTGCCTGGAAGATCGCACCGGCGCTGGCGGCCGGCAACACCGTCGTCCTCAAGCCTGCGGAGACGACACCGCTGTCCGCGCTTCTCTTCGCCGACGTCCTGCGGCAGGCCGAGCTCCCGCCCGGTGTCGTGAACATCGTCACCGGCGACGGACGCGCCGGCGCCGCGCTCGTGAAATCGGACGGCGTCGACAAGATCGCCTTCACCGGCTCCACCGAGGTCGGCAAAGCGATCCAGCGCGAGCTCGCGGGAACGGGAAAGAAGCTCACGCTCGAGCTCGGCGGCAAGGCCGCCAACATCATCTTCGACGACGCCGCTCTCGACCAGGCCGTCGAGGGGATCGTCAACGGCATCTACTTCAACCAGGGGCACGTCTGTTGCGCCGGCTCGCGCTTGCTCGTCCAGGAGTCGATCTACGAGCCGGTCGTGGAGAAGCTCAAACGCCGGCTGACGACGCTTCGCGTCGGCGATCCACTGGACAAGAACACCGACGTCGGGGCGATCAACTCGAAGCAGCAGCTCGACAAGATTCGTGAGCTCGTCGAATCCGGCGAGCAGGAGGGCGCCGAGATCTACCAGCCGCCGTGCCGGCTGCCGGAGCAGGGCTACTGGTTTGTCCCGACCGTCTTCACGAACGTCGCGCAGAGCTATCGCATCGCACAGGAGGAGATCTTCGGGCCCGTGCTGTCGGTTCTCACGTTCCGCACGCCCGACGAGGCCGTCGAGAAGGCGAACAACACGCCGTACGGCCTCAGTGCAGGCGTCTGGACCGAGAAGGGCTCGCGCATCCTCTGGATGGCGGAGCGTCTGCGTGCGGGCGTGGTGTGGGCGAACACGTTCAACCGCTTCGATCCGTCGTCGCCTTTCGGCGGCTACAAGGAGTCCGGCTTCGGCCGGGAGGGCGGCCGCCACGGGTTGGAGCCGTACCTGCATTTCGAGAGCGCCGAGGTCGGCGGATGATTCCCGAGAAGGAAGACGATCCCTTTTTCGTGCCCACGGTGCAGCCCCGTCGGTTGGGGCGTCGCACCGCGATCGGCTGGGTCATCTTCGCCCTGATCGTGTTCGGCGCGATCGCGGCTCTGCTCTTCTGGGTCTCTCACCGACTCTCCCAGGTCGGCGTATGACGCGTCTGCCGGTCAAGAAGACGTACAAGCTGTTCATTGGGGGCACGTTCCCGCGCTCGGAGTCGGGCCGCACCTACGAGGCCGAGGGACAGAATGTTGCGCGCGCCTCTCGGAAGGATGTCCGGGACTCCGTGCGCGCGGCCAGAGCCGCGTTGCCGAAATGGGCAGGTATGACCGCCTACAACCGCGGCCAGATTCTCTATCGCCTCGCCGAGATGATCGAGGCCCGTAGCTCCGAGTTCGCCGAGCTCAGCACCGGGGAGGACGAAGTTGCTCGGACCGTCGATCGGATCGTCTGGTATGCCGGGTGGGCGGACAAGCTCGCCCAGGTGCTCGGGTCGTCGAACCCCGTGTCCGGCCCGTACTTCAACTTCACCGTGCCCGAGCCGACCGGTGTGGTCGCGATCCTCGCGCCCGACGAACCGCCGCTCCTCGGTCTCGTCTCGCGGGTCGTTCCGGCCATGACCGGAGGAAATGCCGTCGTCGCCCTCGCGTCGGAAACGCATCCGCTGGCTGCGATCGAGCTCGCCGAGGCGCTGGCCACATCAGACGTCCCCGGCGGAGTCGTCAATCTGCTCACCGGTCATCGGGTCGAGCTGGCTCCGTGGCTCGCCTCGCACATGGATGTGAACGCCATCGACATCACGGGCGCCGACGGCACCTCTGCCGAGCTCGAGCGGGCCGCGGCCGACAACGTGAAGCGGGTCGTACGTGGTGCTCCCGACTCCCAGAGCCCGTGGGAGATCGCGTCGTTCCTCGAGCTCAAGACCGTCTGGCACCCGGTCGGCCAGTAGATACTTCCCGCAGTGAGGGAGCGCCGATTCAGCCAGGCCATCTCGGAAGGGGACGGAATCTCCGTGATCGTCGACGTTGGCGATCCCGAGGCGGCGCGCGCTGCCACTGCTCAGGGTGCCGAGGCTCTCTCCGTTCGTGGCGACGTGGGTGACCTGCGCGCGGTGACCGAGCTGCCGATTCTCTGGCGCCCACCCGGATCGCCGACGGAGGCGGCACTCGCAGGCGCCCATGCGTGGCTCGTGGCGGTCGACGACGCAGGTGAGGACGGAGAGTGGCTCATGCGCCAGCACGCCGAGGCGGTCGGGCTCGGGCTCGACTGTGTCGTCGAGGTGCGAAGCGAGGAGCAGCTCGAGCTTGCGCTCGAACGCCTCGACCCCGAGATCTTCCTGCTCTCGGCCGGGGACGAAGCGGACGGCGACGCGCTGAGCCAGGCCCTGGAGCTCCTGCCCGACGTCCCGGCCGGCAAGCTCGCCGTCGCGGACGTGGGCGAGTCGAGTCGGGAACAACTGGACGAGCTCGAGCGGGCGGGAGTCGATGCGGTCATTGTCGGAACGCGAAACGTCGCCGAGCTCGTCGGTGACGTCCCACCCCAGGTCTAAGACCGCCGAGGCGATCGACCGCTGGGGGGACACCCGGTGGGGCGGTCGCCGGACGGCGCTCGCGGCCATCCTCGCCGGCGCGGCCGCGCTTCGGCTCGTGGGCATCCAGTACGGGCTCCCGTTCGGGAACCTGCTCAATCCAGATGAGCAGTCGATCGTGCCGCGCGCCTGGAAGCTCGTGCACGGCGGCGGCGGCGACCCGCACTGGTTCGACTATCCGACGCTAGTGATGTACGTGAACGCTCCTTTCCAGGCGTGGCAGAACGAGCCGTCGTATCTGACCGCACGCATCGTGGGAGTCGTGCTGGCGACGGCCTCGATCGCCGCCGCCTGGTGGCTCGGCCGCCGCGCCTTCGGGACCACCGCGGCAGGCCTGGTCGCCGCCGCAGCGGTCGGCGTGTGCACGATCCACGTGGCGTATTCGCACGCCGCGGTCACGGACGTCCCTTTGACGCTCGGAGTCGGAGCCTCGCTCGCCCTGCTCGTGTCGGGCCGCCTCGAGCTCGCAGGCGTCGCAATCGGCCTCGCGATCGGCTTCAAGTACCCCGGCGTCTTCCTGCTCGTCCCTCTGGTCGTGGCGGGCTGGAAGCAGTGGGGTCGGCTCGCAGCGTCCGGCGTTCTCGTCGTTGCAGCCTTCCTCGCTTCGAGTCCGTTCATCGTCGTACACGCACACCAGGCGAGGCACGAGGCGTTTCGAGTGCAGCGACTGGCCCGGGACGGTTGGCTCGGGTTCGAGCACGATCACATCGCGCCGGTCGCCTTCGTCGGAAGGCTCTGGGACGGACTCGGTCCCGCGCTCATCGTGTGCGGCGTCGGACTGGTCATCGCGCTTGTCCGGCGCACCCGTAGCGATCTGATCCTGGCGTCCTTCGTCGTCGTCTATTTTGCGGATCTGCTGACGCTCAGCGCGCATTTCGATCGCTACGTGCTTCCGCTCGTGCCTGCGCTCGGCGCCCTCGCCGGGCGTATGCGCTCGCTGGCGCCGGTGACGCTGCTGTTGCTCGTCGTACCGCTGACGTGGTCGATTCGCGACACGAAAGCACTGACCCGGACCGACACGCGGATCGTCGCGCATCGCTGGATCGAGCAGAACGTCACGCCCGGAACGCTGATCGCAGCGGATCCGTCGACGCCGAGCTTCGAGCGCCTGCGCGTCCTGTCGCTGCTCTTACCGGGCCCGAAGCGCGGCTTCGATCCGAACCGCGATGTCGGGCGGCTCCGCCACCTGGGTGTCCACGACGTCGTGGTCACCGGGGCCATCACGGATCGCGTCCTCGCGGCGCGTGATCGCTATCCACGGGAGGCCGCCTTCTACGACGACCTGCGCACGAAGGCGCGGCGCGTGTTCTTCCTCGGGCCCGGCGGCGATCTGGCCGGCCCCTGGGTCGCGGTGTACCGCCTGTGACCGGGGGAGGCTCCTCGCTGCCAGAAGTGCAGCGCCTGCTCGCCGTGCTGGCCGCAGGCAAGCGCTGTGCCGAAGTCGGAACTGCGTTCGGAGAAGGCGCGGCTGCTCTGGCGTCGACCGCACGATCGCTCGTGACTGTCGAGCTCGACCCGGACCGGTTGTCGATCGCCGCCTACCGGCTCCGGCGCTTCCCGAACGTCGAGCTGCTCGCGGGCGATTGGCGGGATCATCTTCCTCAGCGCGGACGCTTCGACTTGCTCTTCTTCGACGGCGGCCGCCTCGACGAGGCGCCCGAAGCAATCGATCTCGTTGTTGCCGGTGGGCTGATCGTCAAGGACGACCTCAGTCCTGATGGCGAGGGCCCCGACCCGGTGCGTGAGCTGCTGTTCAACCACCCGAAGCTCCTCGCAGTCGAGCTCTTGACCACGCCGAGCACCGCCGCCGTTGTCGCGGTCAGACTCGGAGTGACGGGCGCCTATTAGAGAGGCCCGATGTGAAATTCCGCCGGGCCGGATGACGCACCAGACACGGCGCCGGATCAGCACGTTCGCCCGCGGCACGTAGCGCCGCTACGCACCGCGAACGACCGCACTGCCCGGCTTGGTCTGGAGCGCCCTCCGACGACGGCCGAATTTCACACCAGACCTCTAGATCTCCCCGCCGGCGGGGTACGAGCCGAGCACGCGCAGGTCGCGCACACGGGCGCGCACCTCTGCGAACGCGGCGCGTGTGGCCGGCTCGAGTGGATGGCCCGCGAGCACGGCGTCGAAGCGGTACTTGAACGGTGAATGCGGGATCGGTCGCGACACGAGCTGCACCAGGTCGAGCCCATGTCGGGCGAACGGCTCGATCGCGCCGTGCAGTGCACCGGCCCGGTGATCCGTGACGAACGAGAAAGCCGTCCTCCAGGCCTCGCCCTCATTGTCGATTCGGGTATACGTCGCCACCGAGACGAAGCGCGTGAACGCTTCGGGATGGTCGCCGACGTCATGCGCGATGACCTGCAGACCGTAGATCGAGGCGGCCCGCTCGCTGGCGATGGCGGCTTCGCCTGGTGAGCTCGACTCGGCGACCTGCGCGGCGGCATCGGCCGTCGTAGAGGCAGCGATCGCGCGAACTCCATTGAGCCGGCCGAGCAGCCTGCGGCATTGCTCGAGCGCTACGGGGTGCGAGCGAATGACGCGGATCTCGCTCTCCGCGAGTGGCCCGCGCGCCACGAGGTGATGGCGGATCGCCAGAGACGTCTCGGCGACGATCGAGAGTGATGCGTCATAGAGGAGGTCGTGTGTCTCCGCCACCGGCCCGGCGAGCGAGTTCTCGATCGGCAACACGCCGTACGCCACGGTTCCCGCGGCCGCGGCGTCGACGACGTCCGCGAAGGTCTCGAGCGAAACGAGCTCACGGTCTCCGGGAAAGAGGCGTTCGGCGGCGGCTGCACTGTGAGCGGCCGCGCCGCCTGGATAGGCGACCTTCGTCAACGCCGCTCCGGCGTCCTGGCCGCAAGGCGGTCGAGAACGCTGTCGGTGAACTCGACCGTGGTCGCTGTGCCCCCGAGGTCGCGCGTCGGGGTCGACAGCAGGGCTGCGTCGGTCGCCCGCTCGAGCTCGTCGGCCAGGTCTTGCTCTCGAGCAGCGTGCCGCAGCAACAACGCGACGGAGCGGAGCGCCGCCGCCGGGTTTGCGATCCCCTGGCCCGCGATGTCGGGTGCCGTACCGTGAACGGGCTCGAAGATGCCGGGGGGTGTGTCTCCCAGACTCGCCGAAGCCGCAACGCCGAGGCCGCCGCAGCTTCCGGCCGCGACGTCGGAGAGGATGTCGCCGAACGTGTTCTCGGTCAGGATCACGTCGAATTGCGCGGGATTGAGCACGAGCTGCAGGCCCGCGTTGTCGACCAGCATGTGCTCGAGCCGCACGTCAGGATAGTCGGCCGCGAGGCCCGAGACGACCTCGCGCCAGAGTCGCGAAGTCTCGAGCACGTTCGCCTTGTCGACCGAGGTCACGAATGTACTGCGAGCCCGAGCCAGCTCGAAGCCACGCCTCGCGATCCGCTCGATCTGTGCCGGCGAGTATTCGCAGGTGTCGAAGGCGGACCCGTCCTCGCGCCGGCCGCTTGCTCCGAAGTAGAGGCCGCCGACGAGCTCGCGGACGATCAGCACATCGATCCCGTTGCTCCGCGCGGGCCGAAGGTTCGCGTAGACGTCGAGCTCGCCGCGCAGGCGGATCAAGCCTTGTTCGGGCCGCACGGATGCGCCGTCGAACTCGGGCAGGCCGACCGCGCCGAGCAGGACGGCGTCCGCAGCCCGGCAGGCTGCGAGCGTCTCTGCGGGCAACGGGTCGCCGTGCTCGTGAATGGCGCGACCTCCGAACGAGTGCTCCTCGACCGTGACCTCGATCGGCAGAGCGTGGAGGACACGGACCGCGGCAGCGCAGACCTCGGGGCCGATCCCGTCACCGGGAAGCGAGGCGACACGCAGCATTAGCTGCCCGCGAGCTCGCGCTTGGTGAGGTCGAGCAACGTCGTCAAGAGCTCACGTAGTCCTGCTTCGCTCAGCCGGCCGTTGTTTGCGCGGCGGAGATGGTCAAGCAGCCAGGCCTCGCGCTCCGGATCGACGAAGGCGACGCCGAGCTCGTCCTTGCGCTGCTTGATCTGGCCGACGAGCTCGAGCCTGCGGTTGACGAGGTCGAGCAAGGCGACGTCGTTGTCGGCGAGGAGCTCGCGGAGACGGCCGAGCGCTGCGTCGGTTGTCGGCTCTGCTGCCATCTGCTCGTCTGAGGTTAGACAGCTATTCCGAGCTCCGCGAGCAGTGCATCGGCATCGGCGGGGATGTCGATCGGGGCGAACCGATCGGCGACGGGTCCGGGCGTCTTCAGCCCGTCGCCCGTGACGAGGAGGACGACCCTGTCTGCCGCGCCGACCTCGCCCCGTCGGATCGCCTCGCGGAGCGCCCCGAGCGTCACGCCGGCCGCAGTCTCGCCGAAGACACCAGAGGTCTCCGCGAGCAGGGCCATGTTCTCGCCGATCTCCCGCTCGGGCACGGCGTGGATCGATCCGCCCGACTCGCGCGTCGCCGCGATCGCCGCCTCGCCGTCGGCGGGACTGCCGATCGCGAGCGAGCGGGCGATCGTGTCTGGCCGCACCGGCTTCACGGGCCTGCCCTCCGCGAATGCCGCTGCGACGGGCGAGCATCCCACGGCCTGGCCGCCGACGAGTCGAGGGGCCCGGCCGCTCACCAGCCCGAGCTCGCGAAAGTCGCGGAACCCGCGGGCGACCTTCGAGTGCAGCGAGCCCGACGCGATCGGGCAGACGACGACGTCAGGCTGCTCCCACCCCAGTTGCTCCGCGACCTCGTACGCGACCGTCTTCGATCCTTCGGCGTAGTACGAGCGCAGTCCGACGTTGACGAAGCCCCAGGGCAGCTCGAACGAGAGCTCGACCGTGAGACGGCTGCAGTCGTCGTAGCTCCCTCGCACGGCGTAGATGCGGGCTCCGTAAGCCGCGGTCGCAACGAGCTTCTCGCGTTCGAGGTCGTAGGGACAGAAGACGACGGCGTCGAGACCCTCGACGGCCGCCCGGGCGGCCACGGCGTTTGCGAGGTTGCCGGTCGAGGAACACGCCAGCGTCTCGAGCCCGAGCTCCTGAGCCTTCGCGCACGCAACGGCGACCACGCGGTCCTTGAACGAGTGCGTTGGGTTGGCCGTGTCGAGCTTGAGATAGAGCTCGGCGATGCCGAGCTGCTCGGCCAGGCGCGTGGCCGGCACGAGCGGCGTCAGTCCCGGGGCGAGTCGCGTCTCGTCCGGCACTCGAACCGGGAGCAGGGGCGCGTAGCGCCAGAGGGACGGCGGACCGGCCTCGATGCTTTCGCGCGTCAGCGTGCGGCGGAGCTCGTCGGTGTCGTAAACGGGCTCGAGCGGTCCGAAGCAACGCGGACAGGCACCGACGCCTTCGAGTTGCAGCTCGTTGCCGCAGCGGGTGCAGGACAGGTGTGTGGCGGGCACGGCGGTCTCCTTGGTCGGCTTCGCTCTACATCGTCCGAGCGTTCTTCCTCTGCTCGGCCGGCTTGGCACCTTGCGGTTCCCGCAGGTTGCCGAGGCTTCATCGGGCCGGTTCCCTCAGCCTCTCTTGATGCGGAGCGGGCAAGCCCGCCCTCTGATCACGCAGTATAAAGTAAAGCGACGGTCGAGGTCGCAGGAAACGAGACGGTTCTTCGCCTCGTCGAAGCGGAGGCGAGCGCCGCGCGCGCGGCTCTTGCACGCCTCGATCAGCGCCTCGTCGACGACGCTCTGCGACGTGCTGCGAGCCTCCTTCGCCAGCGGCGCGCTCTCGTTCTCGAGGCCAATCGAACCGATGTCGCCGAGGGCTCGTCCAGGCTCGATCGCGGAGCCCTCGACCGCCTTCGACTCGACGATGAACGTGTCGAGGCGACCGCCCTTGGACTCGAAGCCACAGCCGCGCTCGCTCCACTCGAACGGGAGGTCCGTGCCTGGCGACTTCCGAACGGGCTCGAAGTCTCGGAGCGGCGCGTGCCGATCGGGGTTGTCGGCGCCAACTTCGAGGCGCGGCCCAACGTTGCCGCGGACATCGCCTCCCAGGTCCTGAAGAGCGGCAACGCGGTCGTCCTTCGAACCGGTGGTGCCGCGTTGGCCACCGTGACCGTGCTGGTCGACGACGTGCTCCGACCGGCGCTGGAAGAGACCGGCTTGCCGGGCGAGGTCGTCGGGCTCGTTCGCACGCCGGAGCGCGTCGGAGCCGAGGCGCTCGTCTCGCTTCCCAAACTCGTGCCGCTGGTGATCCTGCGCGGCAGCGGACCCTCGACGGCAGCGCTCGCGCAGCGCGCGGCAGTGAACGGTGTGCGGACGCTCGCGCACGCGGAGGGCGGAGGCGTCCTCTACGTCCACAGCGGCGCCTCCCATGAACGTCTGGCTGCGATCGCCCGTGCGAGCCTCGACCGCCTCGGCGTCTGCAACCGGCTCAACCTCGCCCTCGTCGACCGCGGTGGGATCGTGCTCCTGCCGACGCTGCTGGCGGTCTTCGCGGAGCACGGTCTCGAGGTGCGCGCAACGGCGGCGAGCGACGTGGACGGCGCAGGAGCGCTCGACGAGCGCCTGGGCTACGAATGGGCCGCCGATCCCGAGCGCGTCGCGACGGTCACTCTCCACATCGTCGACGGTCTCGAGGAGGCGGTGAGGATCGCGAATGACGAGACGTCCGGGCTCGCGGCGACGATCGTGACGGAGGAGGAGGATGCGGCACGGGAGTTCCTCGACGGCTACCGCGGCACCGCGGCCCTGTGGAACGCCACCACTCGGTTCACGGACGGCTTCGCGCTGCTCGGCGTCCCGGAGACGGGCGTCAACGTCGACGTGGCGCCGGGTCCCCGCGGGCCGGTGACGTATCTGGATCTCTGCCTGCGGCAGTACCGGATCGTGGGCGACGGCAGCCAGCATCGATGACGGTCGTCGTGAAGCTCGGCTCGACGCTCGTCGTCGACGCGAACGGTCGCGTCCGGCGCTCGCTGCTCCGTGCGCGCGCCGCGGAGGTCGGGAAGATCGTGCGCAGCGGCGAGCCGGTCTGCGTCGTCTCGTCCGGCGCGATTGCACTCGGACTGCCACGCCTGGGGTTGGCGCGGCGACCGTCTGCCACGGCGCGGCTCCAGGCCGCGTCGGCGGTGGGACAGTCTCGACTCCAGGCGGCCTGGGACTCCGCGCTGCGCGCGGCTGGTGTCGAGGCTGCGCAGATCCTGCTTTCGGCGCCGGATCTCGCAGAGCGTTCGAGCTACGTCAACGTCCGCAACTCGTTCGAGACGCTGCTGAAGCTGAGCGTCGTTCCGGTCGTGAACGAGAACGACGCGACGGCGACGGACGAGATCACCTTCGGTGACAACGACGCGCTGGCCGCGCAGGTCGCGGTGCTGACCCGCGCGCGTCTCCTCGTGCTGCTCACCGAAGTCGACGGGGTCTTCGCGACGCATCCGGCGAAGCGCGGCGACGCGGACCTGCTCGCCGACGGCGCCGCTGCCGACGATGCGGTTCTCGGTCGAGCAAGCACGCTGGGGCGCGGGGGGATGGCCAGCAAGATCGCCGCCGCTCGACTCGCTGCCGCGGCCGGCATCCCGTCGGTGATCGCTTCCGGCCGGGGCGGCGAGGTGCTCGGCCCGATCGTCGCCGGGGAGCGGCGAGGCACGCGCTTTGCCGCGGCGGCCGTGGACGGCAGCAGCGCATTCAAGCTCTGGCTCCGCTACGCGAAGCCCGCGGTCGGGCGCCTCGTCGTCGACGAAGGAGCCCGGAGTGCGCTCGTCGTGCACGGACGCAGCCTGCTCGCCGTCGGCGTCGTTCGCTGCGACGGCTCGTTCGCAGCCGGTGACGCCGTCGAGCTCGAGGCGCCCGACGGCACGGTGTTTGCAAAGGGACTGACGAGCGTCGGCGCCGACGAGATTCGCGGCCGGACGCGCGGCGTCGAGGTCGTCCATCGCGACCGGCTCGCGCTCTACGACACGGGCACGGGTTCAGACGAGAGCGGGCGTGTGATCGCACCGTCCGAGGCGGACGAGACGAGCGCGGCGTACTTCGCCAGCACGCCCGACGCGTAGCGCGGCGGCGGCGGCGTCCAGCGCTCGAGCCGGCGCTCGAGCTCGCCGTCGGGGAGCTCGACACGTAACTCGCGCGCATCGACGTCGATCACGACCACGTCACCTTCCTCCAGCGCAGCCAGCCCTCCGCCGCGTGCAGCTTCCGGCGAGACGTGGCCGACCATGAGCCCGTGCGTCGCGCCCGAGAAGCGCCCGTCGGTGACCAGCGCGACGGCGTCGCCGAGCCCTTCGCCGACGAGCGCGGCGGTCACGTGCAGCATCTCGCGCATCCCGGGACCGCCTGCCGGGCCCTCGTACCGGATCACGACCACGTCACCGGCGACGATCGCGTTCGCCGAGACCGCGGCGAAGCACTCTTCTTCCGAGTCGAAGACTCGTGCCGGCCCGCGATGGAGGCGTCGCTCGTGGCCGACGAGTTTGACGATCGCGCCCTCGGTCGCGAGGTTGCCGCGCACCACGGCGAGCCCGCCGGTCTCCTTCAGTGGCTGGTCGACGGGCACGACGACTTCCTGGCCTGGCGTCGCGGTCGCAGCCGCAGCGATCTCGGCGAGCGTGCGGCCGTCGACGTTCACAGCTGATCCGTCGGCGAGCCCGGCGTCGACCAGCTCTCGCGCGACGAGCGCGACACCGCCGGCGCGGTGGAGGTCGGTGGCGACGAAGCGTCCGCCGGGCTTCAGATCGGCGACGACGGGCGTACGCGTCGCGATCTCGTCGAAGTCGTCGAGCTCGAGTGGCAGACCGAGCTCACGCGCGATTGCAAGCAGGTGCAGGACGGCGTTCGTCGAGCCGCCGGTGGCGGCGACCGCGGCGATCGCATTCTCGATCGACCTCCGCGTGAGGATCGTGGAGGGACGCACGTCGCCACGCACCAGGTCGAGCACGAGCTTGCCGCACTGCTCTGCAGCTGCGGCCTTCGCCGAGTCGAGCGCAGGGATCCCGTTCAGACCAGCGGGGCTGATGCCGAGGAACTCGAGCGCGAGCGACATCGTGTTCGCCGTGAACTGTCCGCCGCACGCGCCGGCGCCGGGACAGGCGACGCCTTCGAGCTCGTGGACGTCCTCCGCGCTCATCGTCCCGGCCGCGTGCGCGCCGACCGCTTCGAACACGTCCTGGATCGTCACGTTGCGGCCGCGGAACCGGCCCGGCGCGATCGAGCCGTTGTAGAGCACGAGACCCGGCAGGTCGAGCCGTGCGAGGGCCATCACGGCCGAAGGGATCGTCTTGTCGCAGCCGACGAGGACGACGAGCCCGTCGAAGAGGTGGCCGCGGGCGACGAGCTCGATCGAGTCCGCGATCACCTCGCGCGACACGAGCGAAGCGCGCATTCCTTCGCTGCCCATCGAGACGCCGTCCGACACTGCGATCGTGTTGAACTCCATCGGCGTGCCGCCGGCAGCGCGAATGCCACGCTTGACGTCTTGCGCGAGCTTGCGCTGGTTGAGATTGCACGGCATCGTCTCGATCCAGGACGTTGCAACGCCGACGAGCGGGCGGGCCAGGTCGTCGTCGTCGAAGCCCGTTCCTTTCAGCATCGCGCGCGCGGCGGCGCGGTCGACACCGTCGGTCAGCGCTGCGCTGTGGCGTTTGGCCGGGTCCGAGGGATGGTCATAGGGAGTGCTCATAGCTGGCCCGCTCCTGTCGGTGAGATCGAGAGGTGAAGAATGTCCGAGTCGGGGAAACGCTCCGTCAGTTCGGCTGCGCATGCGATCGCAGAGTCGGGCCTGGCCCACACAATCACGGTCGGCCCCGACCCGGAGAGCGTGGCCCCGAGCGCGGCGTCCGGCAACTGCTCGCGCACGGCGGCCAAAGCCGGCGCCTGGGGCGCGCGGTACGGCTCGTGCAGCCGGTCGTCGGCCGCCGCGGCGAACAGGTCCGCCGACCCTCCCGCCACCGCCGCACCGAGGAGCGTCGCCCGCGCAATGCTGAACGCAGCGTCGCTGTGAGAGATCGTCTCCGGTAGCGCTGCGCGCGCAGCCTGTGTGTGGACGGTCGCGGCGCGGGGTACGATCGCGATCGGCACTCCGGGTGCATCGTCTGCGATGCGCGCGATGCGGCCCTCCCAGGTAAGGCAGACGCCGCCCGCCAGCGCCGCCGCGAGATTGTCCGGATGGCCCTCGAGGTCGAGCCCGAGGGCGAGCAGCTCCTCGGGATCTGCCTCTCGACTTGCCGCTACCGCGCCGGCAACGAGTCCGAGGGCGATCGTCGCCGCGCTCGACCCGAGTCCGCGGGCGCGGGGAATGCGTTCGGTGAACGTGAAGCCGAAGTCTCCGGGCGGAGCAAGTCGCGCGAATGCACGCACCGCGAGATGGTCCGGCTCGGCCTCACCGCCGCCTTCGACGAGCTCGAGCTCGTTCCAGAGATCGAGGGCGGCGCCGGCGCAGTCGAAGCCCGCCCCCAGGTTCGCGGTCGTGGCGGGAGCGCGCACGTGGATCACGATCCTTCCCCGGGGAGTCGGTCGAGCGCGGCCGGATCCTTGAGTCCGTGGCCTGTGAGCACGAGCACGATGCGCATGCCCTCGGGGAGATCCAGGAGGTCGACTCCCGCAAGCGCCGCTGCGGAGGCCGGCTCGCAGAACACTCCTTCCTCGCGCGCGAGCGATCTCCAGGCTGCGGCGATCTGCTCGTCGGTCACCGAGACGATCGCGCTGCTCGAGCGTGCGACCGCCTCGTCGACCTCGGCGCGGTGCACCGGGGTCGGGATCCGGATCGCGGAGGCGCTCGTCGTCGCGCGGTCGGCAGCCTCGACGGGAACGATCGGGAGCGTCGGATACCCCGCCTCCAGGAAGCCCTTCGCGTACGCGACGGTGTTGCCGCCGCCCCCGTAGGGCAGAGCGAGCAGGCTGGGCGGGCCGCCGAGCTGCTCGACGATCTCGAGTGCCGCGGTCTTCTGGCCGTCGATTCGGTCCGGGTTCGTCGAGTTGACGACGACGGCGCCATCCCGCTCGGCGAGCTCCTCGGCTGCGGTGAAGGCGTCGTCGAACGAGCCGTCCACCTCGACGAGGCGCGCACCGGCCGCGCGCACCTGCGCGAGCTTCGAGCTCGCCGGCCCGCCCACTGAATGCACGACGATCGCCTCGATCCCGGCACGGGCGGCGTACGCGGCCGCGGACGCCGCAGTGTTTCCCGTCGAGGCGCACACAATCGCGCGCGCCCCACCCTCGACCGCCTTGGCGACCGCGACGGCCATGCCCCGGTCCTTGAACGAGCCTGTCGGGTTCACTCCCTCGCACTTGAGCCAGACCTCGACGCCGGGGCCTGCCGCGAGCCGCCCCGCGCGTAGCAGCGGCGTCGAGCCCTCGCCGAGCGTCACGATCGGCGTCGAAGGCGACACCGGGAGCGCGTCGCGGTAGCGCTCGAGCAGCGCGGGTCTCAGGTCAAAAGCCTCGTTCGGTGATCACTCGCAGCGCCTCGGGTCGAGAGCGTACCTCGGCCAGTCTCGACGCCGAATCAAGGGCGGCCTCGACGCGGCCGGCTGGGGCCTCGTGCGTCACCAGGTCCAGCGCCGCGCTGCCGTTGACGAGGTGCTGGGTGAACTGGGCGATCGACACGTTCTGCTCCGCGAAGCAGTCCGCGACGTGCGCCAGCACGCCCGGACGGTCGGCGACGTCGAGGTGCACGTAGAACGCCGAGGGGAGGTCCCCCGGCGGCAGCACGTCGAGCGAGCGCCAGCAGGCGTCGTTCTGGAGAAAGCCGGTGCCGGTCGTTCCGAGCACGCTCACCATGTCGGCGACGACCGCGGAAGCAGTCTCGATCCCGCCCGCGCCGGGCCCCTCGAGCGTGATCTCGCGAATCGCGTCGCCCTGCAGCATCACAGCGTTGAACGCGCCCACGACGGCGGCGAGCGGGTGATGGCCGTCGACGAACGCCGGTCCGACACGCACGTCGACTGCTCCGTCGACGAGAGTCGCCGAGCCGACGAGACGGACGACGGTGTCCAGCTCGCGCGCAGCCGCGACGTGGTGAGGCTTGATCCCCTCGATGCCCCCGTACGCGACGTCCGCGAGCTCGACGCGCGAGCCGAATGCGACCGTCGCGAGCACCGCCATCTTGGCCGCGGCGTCCGCGCCGGAGACGTCGTCGGTCGGATCGGCTTCCGCATAGCCGAGCCGCTGAGCTTCGGCGAGCGCCTCCTCGTACTCTGCGCCCTCCTCCATCCGCGTCAGGATGAAGTTCGTCGTCCCGTTGACGATGCCGAGCACGCGATGAACGTTCGTGACCACGAGCGATTCACGCAGGACCTTGATCACCGGGATCGCGGCGCAGACCGAGGCCTCGAAGCGAAGCTGCACACCGCCTTCCGACGCTGCGGCGAAGAGATCGGCGCTTCGCCGTGCGAGCAGTTGCTTGTTGGCGGAGACGACCGGCTTGCCCGCTCGAAGGAGGTCGAGGACGTAGCCGCCGGTCGGGTCGACTCCTCCCATCACCTCAGCGACGAGGACGATCGAGTCGTCGTCCAGGACGGACTGGAAGTCGGTCGTGAGGACTCCGTCGCCGACCGGGTAGTCACGCTCCTTGTCCATGTCACGGACCAGCGCGCGCGTGACTCGCAGCCTGTGGCCGGTGGCCCGCTCGATCTCGTCGGCGCTCTCTATCAGGAGCCGGTTGACGGCAGCGCCGACCGTGCCGTAACCGAGTAGCGCGACGGGGACGTCAACCGACGCCATGCACGTCCGCGCCGAGCAGGCCTTCCTTGCCCGCGAGCGCGCGCAACTCCGATCCGACCTGTTCGAGCTGGCCGCCGGCGTTCTGCCGGCGCAGCTCTTCGAAGCGAGGTCGCCCAGCCTCGTCGTCGGCGAAGAGCTCGCGTGCGAACACGCCGCTGCGGATCTCGTCCAGCAGGGTGCGCATCGTCTCCTTCACGCCCTCGTCCACGACCCGCGGGCCGCGCGTGAGGTCGCCGTACTCGGCGACGTCGGAGATGGAATAGCGCATGTACTCGAAACCACCTTCGTAGATCAGGTCGACGATCAGCTTCAGCTCGTTGAGGCACTCGTAGTAGGCGATCTCGGGCTGGTAGCCCGCTTCGACGAGCGTCTCGAAGCCGGCCTTTACGAGCGCGGTGACGCCGCCGCACAGCACGGCCTGCTCGCCGAAGAGGTCGCTCTCGGTTTCCTCGGCGAACGTCGTCTCGAGGAGGCCGACACGACCGCAGCCGATCGCCGTTCCATAGGCGAGTGCGAGCTCGAGTGCCTGACCACTCGAGTCCTGATGCACGGCTACGAGCCCGGGTGTCCCGGCGCCCGACTCGTAGAGCTCGCGGACACGGTGGCCCGGCGCTTTCGGCGCGACCATCACGACGTCGTGGCCGGCAGCCGGAACGATGCGGCCGAAGTGGACGTTCAGGCCGTGCGCGAACAGCAGCGCAGCGTCGGGCTCGAGGTTCGGCTCGACGTCCTGCTCGTAGACGCCCTTCTGCACGTGGTCGGGGACGAGAATCGCGACGACCTGCGCGCCGCGCGTCGCGTCGCCGACGGTGCCCACGGCCAGGCCGGCGTCCTCCGCCGCGTCGGCCGAGGGACTACCTGTGCGCAGGCCGACCTCGACCTCGACGCCGGAGTCCCGCAGGTTGAGAGCATGTGCGTGACCCTGGCTGCCGTAGCCGATCACGGCGACCTTGCCCGCGAGCAGGTCGACGTTTCCTCCACGGTGAATGGTGGCCAACGGAACTCCTTTCGTCAGCGCAGCACGAGCTGGCGGCGCCTGATCGTCGATTTGGAGGACGCCCGGCTGAGGCCGACGCGTCCGGTACGGACAAGTTCTTTCACACCGTGGGGCCGGAGCAGCTCCTCGAAGGAGTCGATCTCCTCGGGCGCGCCCGCGAGCTCGAAGACGATCGAGTCCGGGCCCAGGTCGGCGACGCGGGCCTGAAAGACCTCACCGAGTGCCATGAGCTCCGTCCGCCGCGCGGGCGGGGCGGTGACCTTGATCAGCGCGAGTTCGCGCTCGATCGAGTCACCCGGCGTGAGCTCGGTGATGCGAAGCACGTTCACGAGCTTGTGCATCTGCTTCTCGATCTGAGCCAGAGAAGTGTCGTCGCAATCGACCCGGAGCGTGACGCGTGAGATCTCGGGCCGCTCGGTCGTCCCGACGGCCAGGCTCTCGATGTTGAAACCGCGCCGCGCGAACATGTTCGAGATCCGGGCCAGGACGCCCGGCTTGTTCTCGACGAGCACGGCAAGCGTGTGCTTCATGCCGACACCGACTCCCGGTCGCCTTCGCCGGGATACTCGACGAGATCGAGCGCTGCAGCGCCGGCGGGGATGATCGGGAAGCAGTGCTCGTGAGCGTCGACACGGCAGTCGACCACCGCGGTGCGGCCGCACGCGATCGCCTCGGCGAGGGTCTCCTCCAGATCGTCCTCCCGGTCGACGACGAAGCCGCGGCCGCCGTAGGCCTCCGCCAACGCGGCGTAGTCCGGAAGATGATGCGTGAGCTCGATCTGCGAGAACCGTTCCTCGAAGAACATGTCCTGCCACTGCCGAACCATGCCGAGGTGGCCGTTGTTGATCAGGACGACGACGATCGGCAACTGCTCGAGGACGGACGTCGCCAGCTCCTGCTGCGTCATCTGGAAGCAGCCGTCGCCGTCCACGCAGATCACGGTCGCGTCGGGCCGCGCGGCCTTCGCACCGATCGCGGCGGGGATCCCGTAGCCCATCGTCCCCAGTCCGCCCGAGGTGATGAACGTGCGCGGGCGGTCGCAGAGGAGGTACTGCATCGCCCACATCTGGTGCTGTCCGACGCCGGTCGTCCAGACGATGTCGTCGCGCTCGGCGGTCAGGCGCTGGAGCGTCTCGAGCACCGGCTGCGGCTTCATCTGGTCGCCGCCCTCGCCGTAGCGAAGCGGGGCCTCCTCGCGCCACCGTCGCAACTGAGCGAGCCAGGGCTCGGTCGCGTCGGGGCGGCTGAGCTCCCGTAGGTCGCGGCCGAGATCTGCCAGCACGCTCTTCAGCGGCCCGACGACGGGCACGTCGGCGTGGCGGAGCTTGTCGATCTCCGCGGAGTCGATGTCGAGATGAACGACCGTCGCCCCGGGGGCGAACGAGGCGAGCTTGCCGGTGACGCGGTCGTCGAAGCGCGCACCGACGGCGACGAGCACGTCGCACTTGTTCAGCGCCCAGTTCGACCACTTCGGGCCGTGCATGCCCGGCCAGCCGAAGTGCAGCTCGTGCGTCTCGGGAAACGAGCTCTTCGCCATCAGCGTCGTCACGACCGGCAGCCGCGCGTGCTCCGCCAGCCCGAGGAGCTCGGCGCATGCATCGGCGTTGACGACTCCGCCTCCCACGTAGAGCACGGGACGCTCGGCGCTTACGATTCGGCTCGCAGCCTCCCGGATCTGGCGGGCGTGTCCCCGTCGCGGCGGCCGCCAGCCGGGGAGATCGACCGTAGCCGGATACTCGAAGTCGAGCTCGGCCTCCTGAACGTCACGCGGAATGTCGACGAGCACCGGGCCGCAACGGCCGGTGCGGGCGACGTGGAACGCAGCCTTGAGCACGTGCGGAAGCTCGGTCACGTCCTTCACGAGCCAGGAATGCTTGACGATCGGGATCGTGATTCCGGTGATGTCGCACTCCTGGAAGGCGTCCGTGCCGATCAGATGCGAGCGCACCTGGCCGGTGATGCAGACCAGCGGCGTCGAGTCCATCCACGCATCGGCGATCGGCGTGACGAGGTTCGTCGCGCCCGGTCCCGACGTGGCGATCGCGACGCCGACTCGGCCGGACGCGCGAGCGTAGCCCTCCGCCATGTGACCGGCACCTTGCTCGTGCCGCGCCAGGACGTGGCGAATGGTCGTCCCGCGCGCGAGCGCGTCATAGGTCGGAAGGATCGCGCCGCCAGGGATTCCGAAGACGATCTCGACCCCCTCCGCTTCCAGCGAGCGGAGCAGGGCATCGGCGCCGTTCATCCGCATGCCGCCTCCCGGTAGAACTCCGCGTTCGCTGCAGCGACCGGCAGCTGCGAGAGCACGAGGTCGGCGTGGCCGCGGGTGGATGGACGGCGCGCATCGTCGCCGCCGGCCAGGCCGACGGCGCCGGAGAGCGTCGCGGCGCCGCTGCGTTCGCCGAGGCCTTCCGCGAGCATGAGGGCGGCCGCGAGGAGCATCGAGCTCGGGTCGGCGACCCCTTGGCCCGCAAGCGTGTCGGCCACGCCGTGCGCGGGGCCGAAGATGCTCGGCGCAGTCGGAGCAAGCCGTCCCCAGGCCACCGTTCGCGTGTCGGCGAGGCTTGCGGCGACCTCGACGGCGGTGCGGGCGAGCTCGGGCGCGCAGACGACGACGTCGAAGCGCTCCGGCTTGAAGATCAGCCCGCGGATTCCGTCCCGCGGTCCGAGCCGCTCGACCTCCAGCCCGTCATGCCGCCGTTCGACCCGCTCGGCTTCGCGCGCCCAGCTCTCGTCGCCGCCGACGAGGGTGATCCGGGCGCGGCTTCTGCGCGCGACCGAGAACGCACGCTCGAGTGTCCATTCCCATGCCTCTGCGCCCAGGGCGGTGAGGATCGAGAGCTCGGCGCGCCCGTCGAACCGAACGCGCGAGATCGACGCGCGGAGATCGAGATCCGCCTCGAGCGATGTCATGGCGGCGTCACTCTTCGCCGCGACCAGTACTGCGTCCGCCGCGAGCAGCGCGTTCCGCGACGAGAGTGGAAAGGAGCGGCCGAAGCGTGTGAACGCGTCGGCTCCGAAGGGAACGTGCCGCTCGTCGACACGGAACCCGTGCTGGAGCGACACCGCGGTGAGCGCGCGGCTCGCCTCGGCCATCACCTCGGGCCCGATGCCATGCCGTGCGAGGCAGACCACTGTGTAGGCGCGCTTGCTCATCGGCCGTCCTTTGACCGATGAGCGGTGGAAGGGGCGTAAGGGGAAGCCGGGAGGTTTCCCCGCTTCTTCTCCCTAAAGAGGGGGGCTCGTGGGGGGAACATGGTTTCCCTCACGAGAGCGAGCCGAAGGCGAGCGATCATGCCGCGGTTACATCCACGAACAACGCGTCGAGTGACACATGCTGACCGCTATCGGCAAGCGCCTTGAACCGCATGAACGCCTGAGCCAGGAGCTCTTCGTCGAGCTGCAGGCCCGCGTCCGCGCAGGCGCGGGCGAAGGCGTGCCGGCCGGAGTGCTTTCCGAGCGGCAGAGTCATTGCGAGCCCGAGCTCCTTGGGCTCGATGATCTGGTACGTCGTCGCGTCCTTCAGCAGGCCGTCCTGATGGATGCCGGCTTCGTGCGCGAACGCGTTCGCGCCCACGATCGCCTTGTTCGGCGGGACCTCGTACCCGGTCAGCCTCCCGACCAGCGCAGAGGATGCGCCGATCTCGGCGGGGTCGATCCCCGTGTCGACACCCAGCTGGTCGTGCCGCACGCGCAGGGCCATGACGATCTCTTCGAGCGCAGCATTGCCGGCACGCTCGCCGATGCCGTTGACGGTGCACTCCACCTGTTCGACTCCGGCTTCCACTGCGGCGAGCGAGTTCGCGACAGCGAGGCCGAGGTCGTCGTGGCAATGCGCGGAGAGCGTGACGCTCTCCAACTCGGGGCAAAGGGCCCTCACTTCGTCGAAGAACGCGGCGTACTCGTTCGGGAGGGCGAAGCCGACCGTGTCGGGGAGATTCACGACGTCGGCGCCGGCTGCGATCGCTTCGCGGCAGACCCGCGCCACGAACGACGGGTCGGAACGTGTCGCATCCTCGCAGGAGAACTCGACCTCGTCGGCGAGGGCGTGCGCATAGGCCACGGCCCAGGCGGCTTGGGCCACGACCTCGTCGGGCGTAAGCCGCAACTTCTTCTGCATGTGGATCGGACTCGTGGCGAGGAAGATGTGCAGGCGCGAGCGGCGCGCATCTCGTAGCGCTTCGGCACCGGCATCGAGGTCCTCACGCCGTGTGCGGCAGAGCGAGGCGACCGTTGCGCGTCGGGCAACGGCGGCGACGGCGCGGACTCCTTCGAAGTCGCCTGGAGAGGCCGCTGCGAAGCCCGCTTCGATCACGTCGACGCCCAGCCGCTCGAGCTGCTCCGCGATCTCTGCCTTCTCCTCCGGCTGCAGGGCGATGCCCGGCGATTGCTCGCCGTCGCGGAGTGTGGTGTCGAAGATTTGGATCCTGCGCGAACTCACTACAACCTCCTGTCAGGGCACGCTGAGGGCGTACCGGTGGCGTCAACGGTGGGTGTATGCGCCCTGCGGCGCGTGGTTCGCATTCCCCCCTAGAGGGGGAGAATCGAGAGGATGAGCACGATCGACCGGGACCGAGTGGTCCTGGTCTGAACGGTGTGCGAAGTCGTGGCCATCCTCATCGTTGTCGGCAGTCTGGCGGAAGAACTTTACCCTGTCAAGTTGCTTTAGAGGGTACAGATTTCGGCATTCAAGCCAGTTATCGGTTGATCCGTCCGACCCCGCTCTCTATGCTGTCGGCATGGCTCGCGCGAATGTCCGCCTGATTTCGCTCTTTAGCGGCAGCGCGCGCAGGCGCGTCCGCTAGTCGGCGGCTTCGCCTTCCCGCCCTCGCCGGCTAGCACAGATACACCGGGCGGGGCTTCTTTCTTTCGACCGAAAAGGTGTGCAGGTGGCGCGTTTGTCCACGTTTGATCCTTCGGTCGGCGAGCGCGATGCGTGTGGCATCGGTTTCGTCGCCCGGCTCTCCGGTGGCCCGTCCCGGGCGGTGCTCGATTCCCTCCTCGAGGCACTGAGGCGTGTCCGCCACCGGGGAGCCGTGGCGGCGGATCAGCGGTCGGGCGACGGCGCGGGCCTCCTCTTGCCGCTGCCCGCCGCGCTCTTGCCAGAGAGTGGTCTCGGCATCGCGATGATGTTCTTTCGTGACGCCGGTGGCAGGCGCGCGGTCGAGGAAGCCTGCCGCGCGGAGGGGATCGTCGTGCGTTCCTGGCGTTCGGTGCCGGTCGACCTCGAGGCCCTGGGCCCGTCCGCCCGGGCCTCCGCGCCGACGATCGAACAGGCACTCCTCGAACCGCCCGAGGGAGATTCCGAGGCGATCGAGGCGGCTGCCTTCCGCGCCCGCAAGCGGCTCGACGGCCGCGAAGACCTCTACGCCGCCTCGCTGTCGTTCCGGACGGTCGTCTACAAGGCGCTCTGCGCCGCCGACCAGCTCGCACCGTTCTACGGCGACCTGCGGGACCCGGCCTTCGAAGTTCCCTTCGGGATCTTTCATCAGCGCTTCTCGACCAACACCGAGCCGTCATGGGAGCGGACGCAGCCGTTCCGGCTCCTCTGTCACAACGGCGAGATCAACGCGATTCGCGGCAACGTCAACTGGATGCGCGCCCGCGCCTTGACTCTGGGCGTGGACGGGCCCGTCCTCGAAGAGGCGAGCTCCGACTCGGGCATGCTCGACAACGCGCTCGAGCTGCTCGTGCGCGGCGGCCGCGACGCGCGCCACGCACTCACGATGCTGATCCCGCCCGCCTGGCAAGGAGACGCTGAGCTAGATCCCGAGGTGCGCGACTTCCACCGCTTCCACGCCGGGCTGGTCGAGCCGTGGGACGGTCCGGCCGGAGTCGTCTTCACGGACGGGCGCGTCGTCGGCGCTGCGCTCGACCGGAACGGCCTGCGTCCACTTCGTTACGTCGTGGCCGGGGACCTCGTCTGCTGCGCTTCCGAGGCGGGTGTCTTCGACGTGCCCGCCGGAACGAGCGCTCGCCGCGGACGGCTCGGGCCGGGGGAGATGCTCGCCGTCGATCCTGAACGCGGCCTCGAGCAGGACAGCGCGATCAAGCAACGGCTTGCGAGCGCAAGCCCGTACGGACGCTGGCTCGAAGAGTGGCGGCGGGAAGCGTCGACCGGTGAGCCGGTAGCGCCTCCGGAGGAAGAGCTTGCGGCGCGGCACGTGCTGTTCGGCTACACGCGCGAAGAGCTGACCGTGATCGTGCGGCCGTCGGCCGCCCACGGACACGAGCCGACTTCTTCGATGGGCGACGACACGGCGCTGCCGCCGCTCGCCGGCCGTGCACGTCCACTCTTCAGTTATTTCCGCCAGCGGTTCGCGCAGGTGACGAATCCCGCGATCGACCACATCCGCGAGCGCTTCGTGATGTCGCTCGCGACGCTGCTCGGAGCGCGCTGCCCGCTGCTCGTCGAGGCGCCTGAGGACGCTGCAGGGATCGAGCTCGAGAGCTTCTTCCTCTTCCCATCCGCCCTCGACCACCTCGCCGTCGTCCGGATCGACGCGAGCTTCGACCCTGCGGAAGGGCTCGAGGGTGCATGCGTTCGGCTTGCGCGAGCGGCGGAGACCGCGGTGCGCGAGGGGCACGGAATGCTGCTGCTCTCGGATGCCGACGCGTCGACCGAGCGGCCGCCGGTGCCGATCCTGCTCGCGACGTCGGTCGTACACCATCACCTCGTCAAGGCGGGATTGCGCACGCTCGCGACGCTGCTCGTCGAGAGCGACGAGCCGCGCGAGGTGCACCACGTCGCTTGCCTGCTCGGCTTCGGGGCGGAGGCGGTGTGCCCGCGGCTCGCGCTCCGGACGATCGCGGCGCTGGCCGAGGGCGACCGGATCGGCGGCGACCGGCCGTCCCCTGCCGAGGCACAGCTCCGCTTCAAGCAGTCGATCGAAGACGGCGTGCTCAAGGTGATGTCGAAGCTCGGGATCTCCGACATCGCCAGCTACTGCGGCGCCCAGACGTTCGAGGCGCTCGGGCTCGACGGTGACCTTGTCGAGGCCGCGTTTCCGGGTACGCCCTGGTCGATCGGAGGGATCGGCCTCGACCAACTGGAGGAGGAGACGGTCGCGCGTGCCCTGGCGGCCGGGGCGGCACGTCCGCGTTTGGAGAACCCTGGCTACTTCAAGTTCCGTAAGGGCGGCGAGCCGCACGAGACGAATCCCGACGTGCTCGAGTCCCTGCAGGCTGCGGCGCGGAGCGACGACATGGGCGCCGCGCACGCACTTCGCAGTGCCGTGCGGACGAACGGCTGGGAGCGCTACTCCGACTTTGCGGATCTCGTGAACGGACGCGAGCCGATGGAGGTACGCGACCTGCTCGAGTTGCGGGTGGCCGCCCAAGCGGTGCCGCTCGACGAGGTCGAGTCGGCCGAGTCGATCGTGCGGCGCTTCTCATCCGGCGGCATGTCGCACGGATCGCTTTCTGCCGAAGCGCACGAGACGATCGCGCGTGCGTTCAACAATCTCGGCGCACGCTCGAACTGCGGTGAGGGCGGCGAGGACCCGGCGCGGTTCCGGACCGACCGCAACTCGCGCATCAAGCAGATCGCCTCTGGACGCTTCGGCGTCACGGCCGAGTACGTGGCCTTCGCCTCCGAGCTGCAGATCAAGATCGCACAGGGGTCGAAGCCGGGTGAGGGCGGCCAGCTGCCCGGCCACAAGGTTACGGCTGAGATCGCTCGGTTGCGCCACACCCAGCCCGGCGTCGCGCTGATCTCGCCGCCGCCGCACCACGACATCTACTCGATCGAGGACCTCGCGCAGCTCATCTTCGACCTGAAGCAGGTCAACCCAGATGCGGACGTGTCGGTCAAGCTCGTCGCCGAGGCCGGGGTCGGGCTCGTCGCCGCCGGAGTGGTCAAGGCGCTCGCCGATGTCGTCCACATCGCCGGGGCGGACGGCGGGACCGGTGCGAGTCCGCTGTCGTCGATCAAGAACGCCGGCATCCCCTGGGAGATCGGGCTGGTCGACACGCAGCGCGTGCTCGTCGCCAACGGGCTGCGCGGCCGCGTGCGCCTGCGGGTGGACGGGGGCATCAAGACCGGCCGCGACGTCGTCGTCGCCGCGCTCCTCGGTGCCGATGAGGTCAGCTTCGGCACCGCCCTGCTCCTCGCCGAGGGTTGCCTGATGGTCCGCACGTGCCACGTCGACAGCTGCCCGGTGGGAATTGCGACGCAGCGTCCTGAGCTGCGCGCGAAGTTCGCGGCCACTCCGGAGATGGTCGAGAACTACCTCCTGCTCGTTGCCGAGGAGGTGCGGCATCACCTCGCAGCAGTCGGCGTGCGCAGCTTCGACGAGGCGGTCGGCAGGACGGATCTTCTGCAGCGGCGTCGAGCCGAGGGGCGTGCCGGCCAGCTCGAGCTGGCCGGCCTGCTCGAGCCTCTGCACGGTGACGCGCGCCGCTACGTCGGCGCGGAGAGTCCGGTCGCGGCCGGCGGCGAGCTCGGAGAACGCATTGCCGCGGAGCGCATGGCTCCGGCTTCGCTCTACGAGATCCGCAACGACGACCGCGCGGTCGGCGCGCGGCTCGGCGGCACACTCGCGCGGCTCGGATCAGACGAGCCGCTCCAGGTTCGCTTCGAGGGAACAGCAGGCCAGAGCTTCGGGGCCTTCCTGCACGTGGGTGTGGAGTTCGTTCTCGACGGCCAGGCGAACGACTACGTCGGCAAGAGCCTGAGCGGAGGTCGCATCGTGATCCGTCCTCCGGCGGACGACAGCGGCGACCCGTGCCTCGCCGGCAACACGGTCCTCTACGGCGCGACCGCCGGCGAGCTCTTCCTGGCCGGCTCGGCGGGTGAGCGCTTCGCCGTCCGCAACTCGGGTGCAACCGCCGTCGTCCAGGGCGTCGGCAGCAACGCTTGCGAATACATGACGAATGGGACCGTCGTCGTTCTCGGCCCGTTCGGCCGGAACCTCGGCGCGGGCATGACCGGCGGCGAAGCGTTCGTGCACGACCCTGCGCGGCTGCTCGACGTCCGGCTCAACGGGCAACTGGTCGTCGCCGAGGAACTCGACGCCGTGGTCGCCGAGCGCCTGCGCCAACTGATCGAGCGTCATCACGAGCACACCGGCTCGGCGAGAGCCGCGCGGCTCCTGGCAGAGTGGCCCGCCTGCGTGGGCGAGTTCCGGCTCGTTCGCCCGCGCGACGAGGTCCGGCGGCTCGAGGCGGAAGCCGAGGGCACTGAGTACGAGGAAGCCGAAACCGAGCCCAGCGACGCGGGCGTCACGATTCCCTGAGGTCTGGTGCGTCATCCGGCCCGGCGGAATTTCGCACCAGGCCTCTATCCCTAGCTTGGGGCTTCCCGGTCCGACTACAGAGGTAAACTGCGCGCAGTGGCGGTCGACGTGAGCACGGATGGGCGGCGCGAGGCGGTCTCAGCGTCGGCGGACATCATCGGGGCGAAGTGGACGGCGTTGCTGATCTACGACCTCGCCTCGGGTGCGTGTCGCTTTCGCGAGCTCGAGCAGTCGTGCGCCGGGATAAGCAGCCGCACACTCGCCGAACGCCTGCGCGCGCTCCAGAGGGCCGCAATCGTGCGCCGGCGCAGCTATCCCGAGTCGCCGCCGCGGGTCGAGTACGAGTTGACCGACAAGGGTCGGGATCTCCTTCCGATCCTCGACGCAATGACCGACTTCGGGCGTTCGTGGCTCGTGCCTGCCGACGCTCTCGCGTCGGCGAGCTAGCGCCGACGCTGGCTCGGACAGCTGAGTTGGCAGGCGCGAGCGAGCCTTGGGCATTCTGTGCGGGTGGCAGGGAGTCAGTCGAGCAGAGAAGATGCGCACGCGATCACGCATGCGCAGCGACTGAGAAGCCGGGAGGGCTACTTCGCGCCGGAGAGCGTGATCAGGCGACTCGGCAACACGCCACTCGTTCCGTTTTTGGGAGGCGGACCTGCGGTGCTCCTGCAGGTGGCCCATCCGCTGGTGGCCGCCGGTGTCAGCGATCACTCGGAGGTTGGACGTGACCTCTGGCGGCGCCTCGTTCAGACGCTGCGCGCGCTCTACCTGATCGCCTTCGGGACGAAGGAGGAGGCCGAGCGGGCGGCCGAGGTGGTGCAGGCCGTACACAGCCGGGTGCGCGGCTGCACACGGACGCAACTCGGTCGCTTCCCGCCGGGGACGCCATATTCCGCTTCCGATCCGGAGCTGATGCTGTGGGTGCACGCGACGCTCGTTCAGGCGTCCCTGGCGGCCTACGAGCGGTTCGTCGATCCCCTGTCGCGCGAGGATCAGGAGCGCTACTACCAGGAGATGGCGCTGGTCGCGCGTCTGTTCGGGACGCCGGCTTCCGTGCTCCCCCGCTCGCTCACCGACTTTCGCGAGTACTTCGCCGCCGAGATCAACAGCGAGACGATCGCGGTCACCGCGCCCGCGAAGGAGGTGGCGGCTGTGATCCTGGCGGCGCGGCTACCCGCGCCCTTGCGCGTGTTTGTGCCCGCGCACCGACTGTCGACCGCCGCCCTGCTGCCGCCGCGGCTCCGCGACCACTACGGACTCCGCTGGAGCATCTTCCACGAAGTCGCACTCCAGCTGGCCGCACACTCGATGCGGATTACGGCAGCGCCTGTCCTGGCCGTTGCCTCACGACTGGCACCGACCACTGGACGGTTAGCAGCCTGAGCATCGCGGACGTCACTCGCTTACCGGCGCCGGGTCGACGACGGCGGAGAGCTACGCTGCGCCTCGTGAGCAGCAGGGAGAGCACGGACACGATCCTCCATGGCTATCGGGCGTTCGTGGCCGGGGACCTCGGCGCGGTCGCCGAGCTCTTGGATCCGGACATCGAGTGGTTCAGCATCGCTCCGGAGCAGCCGCCGGCAGGCCTCGACGAAGCACAGACGATCCTGACTGCGCGCCACGCTGAGGCCTATCGCATCGAGCTGGAACGCTGCATCGGCAGAGGGGAGGACGTCCTCGTGGCCTTCCGCGCCGCGGGCGTGGAGAAGGACCTGGACGACGACCGCCCCCTGCAGTCGCGGCGAACGTTCACGATCGGACGCTATTGGGCGATCGTGACCGTGCGCGAGGGCCGCGTCGTCCGCGTTCGTGACTATCCGGGTCTCCGCCCCGCCCTCGAAGCGCTCGGCCTCGACGAGAGCGCTCTCTAGGATCGTTCCAAACTCAAGTCTCGGCGTCTCGTTGCGGTTCGGCTGCATGACGCTCGTCTGACCTAGCAGTATCCGGTTCCGTGACCTGGGTTTCCCTGGTCTGGCGGAACTTGCTGCGGAGGCCGGCACGAACGGCGCTGACAACGGCCGGTGTCTCAATGGGCGTTGGGCTGATCGTGGCGTTGCTCTCGCTCTCCGCCGGGGTAGAGAAGACGGCAGGGGAGTTGATCCACATTGGACGTTCCGACTTCGGCGTCTTCCAGTCCGATGTCTCCGACTTCAGCCGCTCGCTCTTGCCGGAGAGCCTGGCGAAGCGCGTCGCGACGATCTCGGGCGTCGCCGAGACCGCCCAGCTCAAGCTCTTCGCGACCGAGGTGCGCGGACAGTCCTCCTTTTTCGTTTTCGGGCTTCGGCCAGAGGAGTTCGTTTGGAGGCGCCTCGTGCTGATCCAGGGCCGCCGGCCGCGCGGAAACGAGGCGTTGCTCGGAGACCACGGCGCGCGGCGACTCGGCCTCGGCCTTGGCGACGACCTGGCCGTCGCGCAGGGGAAGCGCTTCCCGATCGTCGGGATCTACCACAGCGGCAACGTCTTCGAGGATTCGGGAGCCGTGTTGCCGCTCGGCGTGGTCGAGCGTCTCGCGAACCGTCCCGGGGAGATCACGACGGTCGCCGTCGCCCTGCGACCCGGGCTACGCGCACGGACTGTCGCCGCGCGGGTCGAGCGCCGCTTTCCGGGGACGGTCGCCGTCTACGAGCCGGGGCAGGCGATCAAGGTCGACACGTCGAGCCGGTTGATCGTCGACACCGGCTGGATCATCTCGCTGCTCGCCCTGATCGTCGGGGGCATCGGTGTGACGAACACGATGGCGATGTCGGTCGTGGAACGCGTCCGGGAGATCGGGATTCTGCGCGCAGTTGGCTGGCGCGCCTGGCGCATCGCGATGCTGATTGTCAGCGAAGCGATCGGCATCTCGTTGCTGGCGCTGGGGATCGGGCTCGGTCTCGGCGTGCTCGCGGCCAAGCAGTTCAGCGAGCACACGAGTACCTCGGGGCTGGTGCAACCCGACTTCACCGCCGGGGTCTTCGCGTGGGGCCTCGCCTTTGCGCTCGGGGTCGCCGTACTGGGCGCCGCTTACCCGACCTGGCGCGCGGTGCGGCTCACCCCGGTCGAGGCGCTTCGCCGCGAGTAGTCCTACCCCCCCTCGGCCTCCTGCACGTGTCCGTCCAAAAGACTGAGGGCACGCTCGGCCGAACGGGCCACGACGGCCTCGTTCGTGACGAGCAGAACGGTCATCCCCCGCTCGGCACGGACTCTCTCGATCAATGCCAGGACCTGGGCCCCAGTCTCCGAGTCCAATGAACCCGTGGGCTCGTCGGCCAGAAGGAGCCGGGGCTCGTTCGCGAGCGCACGGGCGAGCGCGACGCGCTGGCGCTCACCACCGGAAAGCGTCGCGGGGAAGGACCGCTCGCGCCGCTCCAGGCCGACCTCGTGCAGCAGCGAGCGCGCCCGTTCCTCACGCACCGCGCGACCCGCGCCGCGACCCAGCATCGGCACCTGCACGTTCTCCAGGGCGGTCAGGGTGGGAATGAGGTTGTGAAACTGGAAGACGAAGCCGACCGTCGCCGCTCGGTACTCGGCCGCGTCGAGCGTCTCGAGCGCTGCGCCGTCGACCGAGATCGTTCCCGTGTCCGGCCGATCGAGTGCACCGATCAGATTGAGCAGCGTGCTCTTACCGCTTCCCGACGGTCCCGTGAGCGACGCGAACTCGCCCGGCCCGAGCTGCAGAGAAGCATCGACCAGCGCCCGGATCCTGCCGCTCTCGAACGCCTTGCCGACGCCGTCGACGGCGACGTCGACACCCCCGCTCACCGGGGCTGCACCCAGTAGTTCAGCTTGACCGTGTGGCGCCTCGCGGTCACGAGCGCCTGGAAGGTCAGCCGCTGCCCCCGCGACGTTGCAGGGAACTCGATCTCCTGGCCCTTCTTCTCGCGCCAGGTGCCCGTGAACGTGTAGACGCGGCCGTTGTCCACCTTGCCGACCGGCACGCCTGCAAACAGGAATCGCATCGTCACGCGCGCGCGAATCGGCCGCCCCTCCAGATCCGTCGCGCGAATCGAGATCACCCACGGCGTGGTGGTCCGAGGCGTGTGCGTCGGTGCGTGAAGCGTGGCCTTGAACGGGACGGCGACGGCGACGAGCAGCGCGATCACGCTGAGCATGTGTCAATCGTAGAGGCCCTCGAGCGCCTTCGCCCGCAGGTGGCAACGGTCTCCGATCCAAGGCCTCACGGTCTGCGAACACACGTGAGAGTTCGACTACTGCTGGTGGCCGAACGCGGCCAGGAACGAGATGAGTCGGCTCGGCTCCGATTTTCTCCCACACCTGCCAGGGATCAACGTGAAACGCGTTCGCCAGTTCGTCTAAGCCGGTTCAACGCATCGACGAGGGCGCGTGACGCCGCCTGCCAGTGCGCCAAGCGGGCTTCGTATGCCTCTTCGTCGCTATCCGTCCAACTCGGCTGACGGGGCTTGATGCCCTTCAGGAGGACGGCGCGCGCAGCGCGCTCTTTCCGGGCAGCGGCTATGACCGCTTGCTCGCAATTATGCAGATCTGCCACCGACGTCCTTTCCGCCATCTCTCTTCCCCCGCGTGTGGGTCGCTCGATAGAAAAGACTCATTGGAGGACGGGAACTTGTGACGGATTTCATGCGGCGGTCGTTGCTGTCTGCCCTGCATTGGTACGACCACGCAG
>Ga0070707_100000308_pt1 | contig 48018 bp, 34 predicted proteins | sample KBSK5502metaG_FD_65468 | JGI IMG/M metagenome (GOLD analysis project Ga0070707, IMG submission 65468) | Corn, switchgrass and miscanthus rhizosphere microbial communities from Kellogg Biological Station, Michigan, USA - KBS K5-50-2 metaG | ecosystem: Host-associated > Plants > Roots >... | reverse complement strand
CGACGGCGCGCGAGCTGCCGACCTCTCCTTCCAACAGGCTGACCCAGCGCGACCCGGCGCTGAGCTGATCGCGGTCGAAGAAGGTGCTGATGCTTCTCTCGTGCAGGAGCTGACGCACGCGCACGCTCTATTCTCAGTCCGGCGCAGGCAAGTGGAGAGGGATGCTTCTCTCGTGCAGGAGCTGACGCACGCGCACGACGGCTGCGCGGTCGCGGCTGTTGTAGCTCAGAAATAGATCGCAGCCTCCGACATGCGGGTTGCTTTGATGAACTGTGGAAGCGGCTGACGGGTCGTTCATGGCAGTGCCGATTGTAATCGGGGTCTTGGGCGATCACCAAGCCTTTGGATGAAATGAACGGGACGCGGCTGGTACGGTACGGGGAGCCTGAGCGACCTGAAGCCCCGACACTGGCTTGATCCGCGAAGCTCAGGTCGCTCACGCTCCCCGTACTGTACCACATACCCCATACAGCCGAGCGCACACTAAAAAGGGGAGCCGGCACGAATGCCAGCTCCCCATTGATTCGCCAACGCACAGACAGGTCGGCTCAGATCGGCTTGATTTGAATGTTGCGGAAGGCCACGCGCCCCGTGTGCGTTTGCAGCCCGATGAAGCTTGGGGCACCCGGCGCCGTGGGCAGGCCGCGATTGGGGTCCTGGTTTTGGTACTGCGTGATCTGCTGGCCGTTGAGGAAGACCGTGTAGAGCTGGCCCTGGGCGTGGATTTCAAATTGGTTCCACTGGCCTGGGGGCAGCACCGGCAGGTTGTCCGGGTTCTGCGGACCGGCGAGGTTGTAGATCGCCCCGGTCTTGTGAATCGCCGCCCCGTCGGGCGCCGCCGTCTGGTCGATCTGGACCTCGAAGCCGAAGTTGACGGCGACGAAGGCCGTGTTGTTGTAGCCTTTGCTCTCCGGGTCCGGGAAGCGGAGGAAGACGCCTGAATTGTCGTCCTCGCGCCGCCGCAGCCATTCGAGCTTGAGGATGAAGTTCTCCGGCGTCGGCTCCGTCTGCCAGAAGAGCCCGATGTCGGAGCCGGGTACGGCTTCGAGCGCGCCGTCGACGATGATGAACGTTCCGGGATTATCATGGCCCGGCTGATTCTTGATCGTCGACATGCGCCACTTGCTGGTCGTCTTCCCGTCGAAGAGCAGCGTAAAGCCGGGGCTGGGCACGGGCGCCGGCTGAGCGGTCAGGCCGTCTGCCAGCCGCCTTCCTAAGGCGATCCCAGTCAGCATCGGGTTGGGTGAGCCGATGGTCGGCAGGAGCGCAGGGCCGAGGACGTAAGCGTTATCGAGATGATGGAAGCGTCCGTCGGAGTTGGTGACCGAGTTAATCGGACTGTCGCCCATCCGGAGCGTGCCCGCCTCGTGGTGCGTGGTGCCCAGGCCGTCGCGGTTCTTGCCCAGAACCTCGAACGGCTGGTTGCCGGCGAAGACCTTCGCTACGTCATCGGCCGCCTTGTCCATCGCGTCCCAGAGCGCCTGGTCTTTGGCGGTCGGCGATAGGGAGACGAAGGCGCGGCGCATGCCGAACTCGTCGGTTTCGGAGTCGAGCGTCACGGAGTTGTTCGGGTTCTGCGATTCCATCTCGCCGATGCCGCGGATGGTGATCACGACGTGCGTATCGTTGGCCGTCTTGAACTGGTCGAAGGTATCAATGTCCGGCACCTTCTTGAACAACTCGGCCTCGGAGTCCGTGCCCTTCGGCCCCAATCCCGCCGCGGTGATTTGCAGGTGGAAGTGCCCCTGCGTGCCATCGTCGTGTTGATGCCGCCCCTTGACGAAGAGGGCCGAGGCTTGCAGCTCCTTGATCGTCGAGTCAAGCTGCAGAGCGGTGCGCGGGATGCGGATGGTGAGATTGGAGCGCAAGTGGGCCATGAGGTTGCGCCCGATCTTGGTGGTCTGCAAAGTTGCCGCGTCGCCGGGGCCGCCATCGATCAGCGAGAGCAGCGCGAGCCGCGTGCTCTCGATCGTCCCTAGGGACACGATCACCGCGCCGTTGGGCGAGACGGGGATCGGCCCCTGGTTGGTGTCCAGGCTCGTCACGCGCCCCTGCGAGGTGTTCAGGCGCTTGACGTGACAGTTCGGCACCACCATCAGCCGCTTCTTGAAGTCATCGCCGTTGGCTTCGAACCAGGCGGCCCGCGCGGCCTTCATCAGCAGCGGCAGGGCGCTGAATTTATTGAAGGGGAAGAAGCCCGGGCGCGTCCGGCTCTGCACGGCCAGCGGAGCTTCCAGTTTCAGAATCTGCGTCGCGGCGTCCGAGGCGCCTCCGCTGACGCTGATCGGTTGCCGCCTGGTGCCCGCGGCACCACCAGCCGCAGCCGCCAATGCGACCGGCGTCACGCCTTGCAGGTCGAGATGCAGCGGCAACTGCGTCAGGGCTACGGCGTCCGTCACCTTGTTGGCGTTGAGGCCCTCGAAGAGTTGTTGCCGCAGCGCCTCGTGCAGGGGGCCGTAGATGAAGTCGTTGGTCTCGGTCACGCCGATCTGCTCGGCGGCTTCGCGGAAGTAGCGGTTGTTCAAGTCAGCGACGACGTTGCTCGGCCACTGCGAGATAGGCATTTCAGTCCCCAGCGGCTGCGGCGACCAGCCGCCCCAAAACAGCGAGCGGCCCCCGACGCAGTAAGCCAGGCCGGGGAACTTTTGATTCGAATGCCAGGCCAGCCCCCAGACCTCGCTCTGCGGGTTGCGGTCCTGGCCGATCGCCCGCAGGTCGGCAATACTGGTGGCAGAGGGCGGGTTCAGGCCGAGCATCGGCATATTCTGCACGTGCTCGGGCAGCGCCACCGGCCCGGCCTCTAAGACCAGGATGCGGTGGCTGTGGGTCTGATCCTGAAAAAACAGGTGCTGGGCCGTGGCGGCGCCGAACGTGCCGCCGCCGATGATGATGATGTCGAACGGGCGAGCGTCGGGGCGCGTGTTCCGGTCCACGCTCCGGAGCGCCTCGTCCAGTCCGTTGCAGACGAAGCGCCCGACGATGTCCCGCGTGAAGTCTGTATTTTGGGAAGTAGCGTTGGTAGCCATAACTATCTCCTTTTACGATTGAGGTCTCACCTTCGCTGCCCGCGGCGCGAGGCTCTCAGCGAACGACGGCGTCCGCCGGGAGGTTCTGTTAGCGCAGGATCGCGTCGGTGACGACTTGATTGTTGACTTCCTGGTAGAGCCGGTATCGAAGTTTCCGGGCAGCCGGGCGCAGCCACACCGAGCTCGGGTTCATTGGAGGCTCCTTTCTCTTGCCTATCGCCCCGGCCGGCTAAGGCCGCTGACACCCGAGTCGCTTGGCGGCTCACATCGGCCGGCGAAAGCGGGGTGGATGTCCGGGCTATCTCGCAAAGATCAACTGAGCGGATTGATGGATGTGATCTAAATGTGCGAACGTTCGGGGCGGTGGCGAAGAGCCCCTTTGGGCTGCTTCGCATTTACTGGTCGAGGTCTCTGCCGACGCTGGCGAGCAACTCACTCCCCATCGAGCCCACAGGGGCTCCTCTGAAGAAGTGAGCGAAAGCACAGCCACGCTTCGGCAGCAATCATCTGCCGATCACACAGACCTCGTTCAATACGTCTCCTGCCCGACGATGGCAGTCAGACATTCCGGCGTGGTCAAGCCGGAGAAGGGCTTTTTGGTAAAGTGAGGTACTGGTCTCTGTGCGGCAATGGCTCTTAAAGAACAAGCACAAAGGTACGGGGACAGGATTGAATTGCGGTCATTGCGGCAGGCCGAAGTATACCAGTAAAATGGCGGTTTGCAAGTGATTCTCAGCCTTTCCTCGGGGTCTATCCATTTTTATCCTGGCGACGGGCTCCTTTAGAATGGCTGGCTCCTGAAAGCAGTGGGGGAGGCCAAAGCTTGACTTGCGCGGCATCTTTCTGTGGTATTCACTTTTAGGCTAGACTGCGCAATTATTATCGCGAAGGTGAATCAAGAGTCTCCGGTGATCGCTCCGCAACCAGCTAAATCCCGCGCCGCCATCGGTGGAGTAATCACGACCGACCTGGCCATGCTGCTGGTCGTCCTGATCTGGGGGGCGAACTTCAGCATCGTCAAAATAGCCCTCGCCCAAATCCCGCCGCTTGCCTTCGTCGCACTCCGTTTCGGCATCGCTTCGGTCTCACTGGCCTTGCTCCTGCGCCTGCGTGAAGGCCCGATGAGGCTCCCGCCCGGTAGCCTCTGGAAGCTAGTCTGGCTGGGAGTCATCGGCAACACGGTCTACCAGGTTCTGTTCATCCTCGGGCTCTCGATGACGACAGCGGCCAATAGCGCCCTGATCCTGGCCACCACGCCGGTGATGGTCGCGATGATGGGCGGGCTGCTGGGTCTGGAGCGCGTCACGCGACACGTGGCCTTGGGCATTGCGCTGGCCCTGTGCGGGATCACGCTGGTTATGGCCTCCCGCGGCTTGACGCTTTCGAGGCAGACCTTGAGGGGCGACTTGCTGGTGCTGGCGGGAGTCGTGTGCTGGACGGTTTACATCCTCGGCATCCGGGCGCTGGGCAGCGGCTTCTCCACGTTACGCATCACCACGCTGACGATGCTCACCGGGACGCCCGGCTTACTGCTAGTCGGGAGTCATCAAATACTCAGCTTGGGCTGGGGCCAGATTGGCTTTGGCGCTTGGCTCGGGCTGGCCTACTCTTCGCTCCTGGCCCTGGTCTTATCCTACGTGCTCTACAACAGCAGCATCCGGCTGGTGGGCGGCAGTAAGACTGCGATCTACTCCTGCGTCACCCCGGTGGTGGCCGTCCTCGTCGCGTGGCCGATGCTTGGCGAGCGGCCTGTGCCGTTGCAAGGGGTCGGGACGCTGCTGATCATCGGCGGCGTACTGCTGACTCGGCGGGCGTAGGTCCTAACGCGCATCCTCCACCAATTTTCCATTGCGCACCAAGGCTCGCCCATCAACTTCGACCGTTGCGTCAGGGAAGAAAAACCAGCGGGTGAAATTGCCGCGCACCGCGCCGCCCAACTCTTGATTGTCGCCCAGACTCAACCGGACGACGCCGGCGCCGTAGCCATAATAAGGGAGTGACGGACTGCCGGCCGGCGCCTGGAGCTTCGGATTCAAGCCGAGGCCGAACTCGCGGAAGCGGCGTGCCGCATCGCCGCCGGCACTGAGCGCCGCCTCAACCGCGCCGACGTTCTCGTTAGCTTTGATGCGCGTCACGCGGCCGTTCCTGATTTCAAGACTCAGGTTGCGCGCCGTCTGCTCGCCGAAGCGGGCCGCGGGAACGACGATGCGGCCGTTGACCGTCGCTTCCAGCGGCGCGACGCGCAGCACTCCGGCAGGCAACTCGATCTCGCGGTCGACGCGCACACGGGCCGTCTGCATGCGCTCGGCCGAAGCATCGCCGTTCTGTTTGTTGAAGGGGCGCGAGCCGACGCGGAAACTGATGTCCGTCCCCGCGGGCGTGCGCACGCGCACCGTGCCGGAACGCAGCGCGACGATGGCCTTATCTTGGGCCGCTGAGAGCGCCGCGTAATCGAGGTCGAGCGCGTTTTGATAGACTTCATCCATCGCCGCCGAATGCTCGCCTGCCAACCCGTCCGCCAGGACGCTGCCCTCCGACCAATGGAAATGAATCTCCCGCCGCACCCCGCCCTTGTCCAACCATCGCGCCAGCGCCGCCCTCTCGGCCGGGGAGATTTCACGCACCTTGCTGCGAAGCGGCAACCATAGATAGACATCCACGGCTTCCAGCAACCGCTCGAATGCCGATGTCTGTGCCTCAGCTCGGGCGAGACGCTTGACCTCATCCGCTGGCGTCGTGTTGCGGACCGCCGCGCTCTCGATGTATTCGAGCGCGCCCACGTCCACCGCCCCGGCCTCACGGATGCGGCGGCGCAGCGGCCCGACCAACTCGGAGAAGTATCCAGGGTCGAAGCGCATCAGCACGCGCTCGCCTTCGCGCAATTTGAGCGCCCCGATGATCCGCGCCGCCATCGCCTCGTAATCCAAGCCCTGCGCACGATCTGCTTGGCCACCCCGCAAACTTGCCGACTTGAGCGGCGCGAGGAACGTGAGCAACAAAAAAAGTAAAGCGGTATATTTCATCCTGTCAGGGAGAGCAAACTTACGCCAAGAACCTATTGGGGACGAGCCAGCCCGCGCTGACGCTTGGGCCGCCGCCACGCACCTTGAGTTCAACTGAGCGGTTTGGCCAGGAAGCGAGGCACATTCGCCCCGTCGGCAAACGCCCAGCCCGTCAGGTAAGCCAGCCGCACGATCTTTTCCATCTTCGTGAAGTTAATCTTCTCGACCGTGTCGGTCGGCTGATGGTAGTCGGGGTGAAAGCCGGTGAACCACCACACGGCCGGGATGTCATGCAGCGCGAACGGGAATTGATCGCTGCGCTGGAAGATGTTGAGCGCCGCGTCATCGTCCCACTTGTAGTTGAGCGCGAGCCCGACCCGCCCGTTCTCGCGCTCGACGGTGGCGCGGTAGGCGGGGCTGTTGATCGTGCCGATCAGGTTCAGCTCGTTCGAGGTGTCATCGGCGATCTTGACCAGGCCCTCGGTCTGCGTGCTCGGCGTCTCGTTGCGGCCGATCATATCGAAGTTGATCACGGCTCGCGTCGTCTCCAGCGGCCGGAGCGGGTGGGCGGTGTAGTAGTAAGACCCGAGCAGGCCGCGCTCCTCGGCGGCGAAGACCGCGAAGAGCAGCGTCCGCTTCGGCCGCTCGGGATTCAAGCCGAAGGCCCGCGCGAGTTCGATCACCCCCACAGTGCCTGAGCCGTTGTCATCCGCCCCGTGGTAGGTCTGGCCATTGCGGACGCCGTCGTGGTCGTAGTGGCCGCTGAAGACGATTGTCTCCTGCTTCAGTTGCGGGTCGCTGCCCTCGATCACCCCGATCACGTTGGCCGTCACCGCCCGCCGCGACTCGGCGTTCACGATGCGTATCTCGACGCGGGTGTCAGTGAGCGGCGCCGACGCCGGTTTGAGCGCCGCATCAATCGCCGACTGCAACTCGCCCGGCTTTTTCCCGGTCGGGGCTAAGAGCGTCGCGGCGAGGGCGTCACTCACGGTCAGGAGCGGAATCCGCGTTTCGCCGTCAGCGATGGCCTGCGAAGGGATGCGAGCCATGCGCTCGCGGCCACCCGGGATGCGAGCCATGCGTTCCTGATTCGACGGGTGCTTGCGGTTCGGCTCACTCACCAGGAGCACGCCCACCGCCCCGTGCTTCTGCGCGTTGAGAATCTTCAACCGCGAGTTGGCATGGCGGGTGTTGCCCAGGCCGTTGAAGACGGACTTCGGGTCATTCTCCTGCGGCTCGTGATCGAAGACGAGCACGAGCTTGCCTCGCGCATCGAGGCCCGCGTAATCGTCGTAGCCGAACTCCGGCGCCGTGATGCCGTAACCCGCAAAGACGACCGGGGCGCTGACCGTCGTCTCGTGCGGGAAGCTGCCGATGAAGTCGGTGACGTATTGGTACTGCTGCTCAGTGCCGCCGCGTCGCAAGGTCAAGCGCATCTCGCGCGGGTCGGGGCGGTACTCGATCAAGGTCATCTCTTGCAAATACGAATCGCCACTCACGGGTTTGAGTCCCGCTTTAGCATATTCGGCAGCAATGAATTGAATCGCGACCTCTGAGCCACGCTGCAATGACATCCGCCCTTCGAGTGCGTCGGAAGCGAGGAAGGTGAGGTCAGCGCGCAGGTGCGCGGCGCGAATGGCATTGAAGCCGGCGGCGAGACGCGCGTCAATTCCTTGCTGCGAGACGCCCGCCCCCGCCAGCAAAAGCAGGAGGCCAAGAACAGCCAGTCTGTGTCGTTTGCGTGTCTTCATCAAACACCTCCGTACTCATCACTCATTACGCATCACCCATCACTTCTTGACGACCACCCCGCCCTTCATCACCCACCGCACCCGCTCAAGCTCTGTCACGTCCTTGAGCGGGTCTCCGTCCACCGCGACCAGGTCAGCGAACTTGCCGGCTTCGACTGCGCCAACGCGGTCCTCCCAGCCGAGCAGCTTCGCGGCGTTGACGGTCGCCGTCTGGATCGCTTGCGCCGGAGTCAGGCCGAGCTTGACGTAGACGGCAAACTCGCGGCCGTTGAGCCCGTGCGGGTAGACCGCCGCGTCCGTGCCGAAGGCGACCGGGACGCCTTGGGCGAAGGCGCGGGCGATGTTTTTCCGCGCCGCGGGCATGACCTCCTTCGCTTTCGCGATGATCGAGGCGGGGATGCCGAGCCGCTCGTAGTTCTCCAGGAACCAATCGCCGAGGTAGAGCGTGGGCACGAGGTAGGTGCCGCGCTCCTTCATCAACTTCACGGCCTCGTCATCGATGTAGGTCCCGTGCTCGATCGAATCGACGCCCGCCTGCACCGCGAGCTTGATCCCGTCGCCGCCGTGCGCATGCGCGGCGACCTTCCGGCCCAGGCGGTGCGCTTCGCTGACGATCGCCTTCATCTCCTCGAGCGTGTACTGTGACGCCCGCGGGTCGTCGCCGAGCGAAAGGACTCCGCCCGTGGAGCAGAACTTGATCACGCCCGCGCCGTACTTGATCACCTCGCGCGTCTTTTGCATGGCGGCCGAGACGCCGTCGGCCACGCCCTCGCTCACGTGATGAAATTCAGGCGCCAGCAGCGTGTCATCGCAATGCCCGCCAGTGATGCCGAGCGCCGGGCCGGAAGCGATGATGCGCGGGCCGGGCACATCACCGGCGTCGATCGCATCGCGGAGCGCGATGTCGCTGTAGCCGTTCGCCCCGACGTTACGCACGGTGGTGAAGCCGGCTTCGACCGTCCGCCTCGCGTTCTTGGCCCCCGTGAGCGCCTCGCGTGGGATCGAGATACCGAGCGAGGAGTAGCCGTGTTTGTCCGGGTCGCCCGTCAGATGAGCGTGGCAATCAATCAGCCCTGGCAACACGGTCATCCGGCTGAGATCGATGATCTCGGCGTTCGCGGGGATGGTGATGTTCGGGCCGGCGGCCGTGATGCGATCACCCTCAATCAAAATCACGGCCTGATTGACCATCGTCCCGGTGCGCACATCGACGAGGCGGCCACACTTGATGGCGACAGGCCGCACGGCAGCCGGTTGCGCCAAGACCGACGCGCTCAGCGTCGAGATGAAGAATAAAGTTGCGAGGCAGGCGCCAGCTCGTTTCATCAATAGTCTCCTCAGTGCCCGCCAGCCAGCAAAGCGCAAGCGGCAACTATCAGCGCGAATACGGCGCACCTTTGCATGCTTCCCTTCAAGCCCCATCAGTTTGGGCCGATGACTTTTCCAGCTAACCATAGATGGCCGCGCCAGGCTCACACTTCGACTGGCGCGGTTTTTTAGATAACGGAGAATTGCACGGTCTCGACGACCCCCTGATCAGAACACCGCCAGATGATACGACCGCAGGTGGAGGGGAGCAAGAGTTCGGCACCACCGGCCGCGGATTTGCGCTCGGGGAGCAAGTCTTGTCCGGCAGACCACGATTCACAATCCTCGGCGCAAATCGTTTGAGGTCCGACACTCAAGCTGGCGCGGCGGGCGCGGCGGCGATATACTTTGCCCTTGACTCGCGGCGCCAGATAAACCGGAAGGATCAGGCTGGATTGGCAGCCTTGAAATAATCGCCCCATGCGCAGCCCTTTCTACCAAGCAAACTTCTGTGCCGAGTGTGGCAACCAACTCGATCGGCGACGATGGTGGAAGCCCGGCTATTTCTGCGCCGATTGCGCGAAGCGGGTAGGCCGGCGCCGCCATCTTTTGCCAGCCGTCTTTGCCATCTGCGGTTTGATCGCCGGCCTCGCCGTGAACAGCGGGCGGCGGGAAACAGCGCTCGACCGCCTGGCGCCGCTCGGCCGAGCAGTCCCTCCGACAGTCTCGGCCCAAGATGCCACGGCGCAGCTTAAGCCGGCCCGGCGCGCTGATGCGGAGGCGTACGCGATTTGCGGAGCCAGGACTAAACGCGGGACTCCCTGCCGGCATCGCACACCTGTCGGCCAGCGTTGCGCGCAGCACCGTGGTCAGCCATCGATGCTGCCTGAGACACCCGAGCACGGCCAACCGACTGCCACTCCGAACGCAAGGTGAGAAGAAAGCTTCACGTCGCGAGCCCCAAATCGGATCCTTCAATTTGACTTGAAGTTTGAAGTCCCGGAATTTTTAGCTTGAAATCGTGAGCCTCGATCAATACACTCGCCTCGGCCCGCGCGACCCAAAAAATCTCAGACTTTTTCCCGCCCCTCTCGATCTAAGGAGACATCACCGAAACGGTGAAGGCCCCCTGAAAGACGGTAAACGGCGGCGGCCGTCATCTAGCGCCGCCACGATTCGAGCCAGTCTCGACAGGAGGACAATGTAGTTATGAAAAAACTGACTTCGATGCTCATCGCTCTGGGAATTATCTTTGGTCTTACGGTCAGCGCCTTCGCGCAGACGCCCACAACAACTTCCGGCACCAGGACCCGGCGCATCAATCATCGTCAGCGCCATCAGCAAAAGCGGATCGGGGAAGGCATCGAGTCCGGCCGGTTGACGCCAGCCGAGGTGGCCCGCCTGGAGAAGCAAGAGGCGCAGATTCAACAGGACAAGAAAGAGGCCAGGGCCGATGGCATGGTGACGGCGCAAGAGCGGGCGGGACTCAACAAGGAGTTGAATCAAGAGAGCCATCGCATCTACCGGGCCAAGCACAACCGCCGCGGCCGGCATTGATGACAGTTACTTCAAGAGAATCACAGGCTGAGAACTTTGCTGGGACTCCTAACGAAAGCCCGCACCAATCGAATTGGCGCGGGCTTCGCATTTTGATCATCGACTGCGCCTTCGGAAAAGAGTTTCTTGACCCTTGCCAGGGCGTCAACTAAGATGAAGTCGGATCCAGAGCAAGCGCTGGCTTGCTCGCGGCTCTTTATCAATGGCCCCTTAGCTCAACGGTTAGAGCAGCAGACTCATGGGCAACTGTGCTGTGTGCGACGAAAGTCCACACAGAATCCGCTCAAACTCGGTGGAGCCTAAAAGGCAAGTTCAAAGTTCAAAGTTGAAAGTTCAAAGTGACCAACCACAGCTTTCAGCTTTCAACTTTGAACTTTGAACTTTGAACTCTCCTCATGGTAATACCGAGCGAAGTTTCTTCTATTACTCGCACCTCCGATCTCACGTCCTTGAGGACGAGGTGCGGTGCGCCACAAAAATGGAAGAAGAACGTGTAGAGACTTGACGGGCGGGGTCTACGGGTGACGTGCCTATGACCGTGGTAAAGTCCAGGGAGTTGTGAAAACAACACAAACCTGAATCTGTTGGTTGTAGGTTCGAATCCTACAGGGGCCAGACCTTCCTTCCTGCTCACCCTTAATCGCTCGTTCATTCCCCTCAACCGATTGAGGATCCAATTTTTGTCCTCCCCCCTCCTTCCACTAAACTCTAGAAATCACAGGAATTTAACATTTTCTGTCATTCTGACCGGTTTTTAACTAGACCTAACATCCTGATTGATCAATAATATGGCCGCCTTCATCGGGAGCTTGGTGTGTCAGATGCGGTTGGGATTTGAGCACAGCCGACTAACTCAAGCAGGTCGCGCAAGGTAGGCGCCACTGACCTCACCGGTAAATTCTTGAGTGGTTCGGGTAAGTTCACGATGGGAATCTGCACAGGCGAAGTTAAAGCAATCAGTTTTACTGTCATCTCCTGGGGCTGTGTAGTGGGCTGCCTGAGCCAAGTCACTCCAGTGCCGGACTCAATCAGGCTGTGAGGGAGAATCCAACTATGTTACGCCGAGCACACTTTTCATCAGCTAAATTGTTGATGACGTGTGCGTCCCTAGTCTTACTGCTGGCGCCGCGGTTGGTGACAGGCAGCGCCGCGGCACGTGTGGGGCTACCGCCAGCGGCACAAATTTCGAGCGACCTGGTCAAGGAGTTCAATCATCGGTCGGCCGGAAGTCAAGTCGACGTTCTGCTGAGGGCTGATGGCGCAACGGCCACCGTGGCAGGCAAGGTCACCGAGCGCGGCGGCAAAGTCAAACGTGCCCATACGGCCCTCAATCTGGTGGCGGCGAGTCTGACGCGCGATCAGGTGAATGACTTGGCTCAGCACTCTGCGGTGCTCTCGATCTCGCTCGATCGCACCGTGCGAGTGTTGACCCAACCGGTCGCCGCGACCGCCACTGACAGCTACATCCGCCAGGTGGTCGGCGCCCCCCCACCCCTCGGACTTAACGATAACCCAAGTCTAGCGCCGCTTGATGGCTCAGGGGTCGGCATTGCCGTGCTCGATAGTGGGCTGGACGACAATCACCATGACGTCACGAAAGGGCGCAAGTCCAAGGTCGTGAGCATCAGCTTCGTCTCGGGCGACGACTCAATCGATGATGCTTATGGGCACGGCACGCACGTCGCGACGCTCGCCGCCGGGACCGGCAACGTCGCCGGGCTGGAAGGCCAATTTACCGGCATCGCCCCGCAGGCGCAGCTCATCAACGTGCGGGTGCTCGGCGACGACGGCAGCGGCAAGACCTCGGACGTGATTGCCGGCATCGACTGGTGCCTGGCGAACAAGAAGACTTACAACATTCGCGTCATCAACCTCAGCCTCGGCGTGATGAGTCCGGAGAGCTTCCTGACGGACCCGCTCTGCCAGGCCGCCGAACGCGCAGTGGCGGCGGGGATCGCCGTCGTCGCGGCGGCGGGCAATCAAGGCAAAGACAGCCAAGGGCGCAACGTCTACGGCGGGATCCACTCACCCGGCATCGATCCGTGGGTGATCACCGTCGGGGCGACGAACACGCAAGGCACCGAGGCTCGCTCAGACGATACCGTGGCGGGCTACAGCTCCCGCGGCCCGACCTACGCTGACCATTTGATGAAGCCGGATGTGGTGGCGCCAGGCAGCAAGCTGATCGCGGCTGAAGCGCGGGATAATTATCTGGTCAAGACTTATCCGGCGCTGCATTACCAGCCCAGCGCCGCCGACCCGAACGACCGCCTGATGATGCTGAACGGCACCTCGATGGCCGCCTCCGTCGTGAGCGGCACGGTGGCGCTGATGCTGCAGCAAAACCCCTCGCTCTCGCCCGTCATGGTCAAAGCGATCCTCCAGTACACGGCCCAGCACCTTCGGGGCAGCAACCTGCTCCAGCAAGGTGCGGGCGAGGTCAATGCCGAGGGGGCGCTCAGGCTGGCCGCCGCCGTGCGCACGGATTGGGCGAAGTTGAGGAGCGGCGATCCGTTGCTCACCGCAGCCCTGCCCGCGCCGACGAGTGTGATCTCCGGTGAGCGGTGCCATTGGTTCGGCGGCCTGTACGCGGGCTACAACCATCTGGCCGGTGGAGAGGCGCTCTTTACCAAGTACCAGCCGATCTACGGACTCGGCGCCGCCTGGGTAGGCAACCGCGTCTTCCTCGCCGGGAAATTGCTGGGCAACAGCCCGCTGTTCTCCGCCGGGCCCAGCCTGCTTGATCGGCAGGTGGCGGGCAAAGGGATCATCTGGACTGACGGGATCGTCTGGACCGACGGGATCGTCTGGACCGATGGCGTTGTCTTGACTCAAGGGATTGTTTGGACTGACGGGATTGTCTGGACTGACGGGATCGTCTGGACTGACGGGATTGTTTGGACCGATGGGACCACCTACCCTGACGGGATCGTCTGGACCGACGGGATTGTCTGGACTGACGGGAACGTTAATACCGACATGACATTGACACCTTAATTGATTCCTTGCCGGCAAAGACGGCAGCACAGAACCTGAGTGCCGGGCAGCGGTAATGCGCCCGACACAAACAGGGATTGGACGCAACCGAAGAAAGCAATACATCAGCAGCGCCGCTGATTGCCCCTCCCGGCGCCCCAATTGATCAAAGTCGCCTGCTTCGGCTCAGTGGGAACTGCAAGATTTGGCCGAAGCAGGTGATCTCTCACGGCTCCTGCCCCGGCCGAAAGTAGGCCCTACATGAATTCTCACCAACTACCGCTGCGTGTGCGCGTGGGCGGAACGATCATCATCGTCTGTGGCCTGACGGCCCTGTGCCTGGCCGGCCTTCAGACAGCTTGGCGCCTCCCGAGTTTTGACTACCTGCTGCTCGTCGGGCTGACCGTCTTGATTTCACAGCGGGCGGTCAAGATCCCGGGCTCGCAGAGTTCGATCAGCGCTTCGGAGACCTTGATCTTCTTCGCGATTCTGCGCTTCGGCGGCCCGGCGGCGACGCTGGTGGCGGCGGCGGACGGGCTGCTCGCGTCGCGCTCGATCATCGGTAAGCCGGGCTCTCGCTTCAAGCTCTTTTTCAACGTCGGGCTGCTCTCGTTCTCGGCCTATGCGGCGGGGGACATCTTCGTGAAGACGCCTTGGCTCCTCGCCCGTGTTTTCTCTCTCCCGCCGGAGTCGAGCACTTACCGGATCGTGCCGCTCGTGGGGATGGTCCTGGCACACTTCCTGATCAACTCCGGCTCGATGTCGATGATTGCCGCGGGAACCGAGCGCAAGCCCCTCTTCGAGATCTGGCGCCACAACTACCTCTGGACGGCGGCCTCCTATTTCGCCGCCGCCTCCACGGCCGTCTTCGTCCTGACGATGGCGAAGCTGGTCGGGCTCTACGCCTTGATGCTGAGCCTGCCGATCATCACCTTCGTCTACCTCACCTACCGCAACTACTCGGAGAGCATCAAGGCCTCACAGCGCAATCTCGAAGCCGCCGAGCGCCACGCCGAAGAGATGGCGGCGCTTCACCTGCGGACGATCGAGGCCCTCGCCATCGCCATCGACGCCAAGGACCAGATCACGCACGATCACGTGCAGCGCGTGCAGATTTACGCCGAAGGCCTGGCGCGCGTCTTCGGCCTCTCGCACCCCGAGATGAAAGCCCTGCACGCGGCGGCGCTCCTGCACGACATCGGCAAGCTCGCCGTGCCCGACTACATCCTCAACAAGCCGGGCAAGCTGACGGCCGCCGAGTTCGAGAAGATGAAGGTCCATACCGTGGTCGGCATGAGCATCCTCGAACGCGTCGGCTTCCCGTACCCGCTGGTGCCGATCGTCAAGCACCACCACGAACGCTGGGACGGGACCGGCTATCCCGACGGGTTGCGGAGCGAAGAGATTCCGATCACGGCGCGCATCCTTGCGGTGGTCGATTGCTTCGACGCCGTGCGCGAAGACCGGCAGTACCGCAAGGCGATGACGCGTGAGCAAGCGATCAATCTGCTGCGCCGGGAGCGCGGCAAATCTTACGACCCTCAGGTCGTGGACACTTTCCTCGAACACCTACCGGTCTTCGAGGAACAGATCGCCCGGCGCACGGTCTTATCCATTGCCTCACCGACCTTGGACCTGAGAGCAGCCAGCGAGGCGATGAGAGTGGCCCTGCCCGCGGCCGGCCTGGCCGACCCGGCGCCGATGCATTACCTCGGCGAGATCCGGGCCGCCCATCAGGAGGTGGCCGAACTCTTCGACTTGGCCCAGACCCTCCCAAGCACCCTGGACGTGAAAGACACTATCTCGATCATCGCCGATAAGATCAACCGGCTGGTCCCCTTCGACACCTGCGCGATCTACCTCATGGACGAGCGGGGTGATAAGGCCCGCGTGGCCTACACCACCGGCCGGTACGCCGAGTACCTGCGCTTCCGCCAAATCTCACTGGGGCATGGGATCACCGGGTACGCGCTGGCCAACGGCTGCCCGTTTTATAACACCGACCCGGCGCTCGACCTCGAAGGGCTGGGGCCGGAAGTGCAAGGCGCCTTCAAGACCGTTGCGGTCTACCCGCTGGCGAAGGCCGAGAAGATGATCGGCGCCATCACCCTCTTCTCGTCCCAGCAGGAGCGCTACAGCGACGAACAACTGCGCGTCATCGAGCGGATCGTGCCGCTGGCGGCCGACGCCCTCTACAACGCCGTCTCCTACCAGCGCACCGAGGCCTGCGCCCTGACCGATGTGCTCACGGGGCTGCCCAACTCGCGCATCCTCGCGACGGCCTTCGAGCAGGAGCGCAGCCGCGCCGACCGTCACGACACCTCATTGACCATGCTCATGATGGACCTCGACGGGTTCAAAGAGGTCAATGACACCTTCGGCCACCAGGTCGGCGACCGCGTCCTGCACGATATCGCCCAGCGCCTCAAGCAAGAGCTGCGCGGCGGCGACACGCTGCTCCGCTACGCGGGCGACGAATTCATCGCCCTCCTGCACCGCACCGAGGAACGGGTCATCGCCGAGCTGATCCGCCGCATCCAGGCCAGCGTCGAAGGCTACCGGCACGTCATCCGCGGCGAGGAGGCCCGCGTCGGCGTGAGCATCGGCTATGCGGTCTACGGTAAAGACGGCAAGACGCTGGAAGAGTTGATGCGGGTGGCCGACAGCGGGATGTACCGCAATAAGGCCGAGCGTAAGCAGCAACAACAAGACAAGGTCAAAACCAAGCGCGTACCCGCCATCCTCAGCACCAACCGGCCGGTAGGAGTGATAGGCTAATAGGGCAGTAGGCAGTAAGCAGTAGGCAGTAAGCAGTAGGCGGTAGGCAGTAGAGGATAGGCAGAAAATAGATCCTCACTGCCTACTGCCTACTGCTTACTGCCTACTGTTTTGTGATCGCCTCAATCATCCGCACGAACGCGACCATCTCTCCGACATCGTGAACGCGGACGAGGCGGGCGCCGCGCAGGATGCCGACCGCGACGCTGGCGGATGTGCCGGCCAGGCGCTCCCGCCCCTCATCGCGCCGGCCGGCTGTCAATCGCTCATCGAGCGTGCGTTTGATGAAGGATTTGCGCGACGTCCCGAGCAGGATCGGGAGACCGAAGGCGGCGACGAGTCGATCCAGGCCGTTGATGAGTTGAAGATTCTGCCTCGCGGTCTTGCCGAAGCCGATGCCAGGGTCAAGGATGAGTTTCTCGCGCACCACGCCGCCGCGGCGAGCCTGCTTGATCGCGGTCCCCAACCCGGCCGCCACCTCCGCCAAGACGTCATCAACCGGGGCGAGTTTCTGCATCGTCTCCGGCGTGGCCCGTGAATGCATCAGCACCAGGCCGGCCCCACTCGCCGCCGCGACTTCAGCCAACCCCGGATCGAAGCGCAGCCCGCTGATGTCGTTGATGATCTCCGCGCCGCAGTCAATGGCCGCCTGCGCGACCGCCCGCTTAGTCGTGTCAATCGAGACCGGGATCCGCAATCGCCCCTGCAACCGCTCAAGCACCGGAAGCACACGCCCCAGCTCGGCCTCTACACTCACCGGCTTCGAGCCGGGCCGGGTGGATTCCCCACCGACATCCAGAATATCAGCGCCCTCCGCCTCGATCTCAAAAGCATGCGCGACGGCCCGCTCAACATCAAAGTATGCCCCGCCGTCGGAGAAAGAGTCCGGCGTGACGTTGAGCACGCCCATGACGTAGACACGTGCATTGAGATCTAGTGTGGAGCGAATGAGCTTCATCAGAATGCGGATTGCGGATTGCGGATTGCGGAATGACAGAGCGCGATGTCTGTCATTCCGCATTCCGCATTCCGCAATCTAAAATAACTTTCGTTCCCCGCCGCGCGCCCAACTCTTCGGCCGCCGACCCGCGCCACACGCCGACCTCCCAGTAACCCGCGCTGCCGAGGTAAGCGAACAACTCACCGGCCTCCTGGGTTTGCGCGAAATGAGTGGCAAAGCGTGTGACCTCGCGCCCGCCGATCATCAGCCGGCGCGGCGCCTGGGATTGGTTTAAATCCAGCTCACGCGTCGTGAGGCTGGTGAGGCAGTTCCCGAAATGATCGATGTGGATGATGGCGCCGGTGACAGTCCCATCGGCGCCAGCGACCGGCCGCGGGAGATCGAACTTGGCGTAATCGCGAATCTCATCGCCCACGGCTTCGGGGCTCAGGCCAAGTGACAGCCAGGCGGCCAGCGGCGCGAAGAGATCGCGGCCGTGAAAGGTCACACTCACGGGATGACGAAAGAACTCCTCGCGCCGGGCGTGGAAGACCCGAGCCGCCGGCTCACGCGCATAGACATAGCTGAAGAGCCCGTTGTCCGGCCCGACGAAATGCTGCCCCCCGGCGGCAACGACAACTGCGCGCCTCGCAGACCCGACGCCCGGATCGACCACGGCGAGATGAACTGTCTGGGGCGGGAAGTCTTGGTAGCAAGCACCGAGCGTGAAAGCGGCGTATTCAATATCCTGCGCCGGGACTTCGTGCGTCAGGTCGATGACGTGAGCCTGGGGATTGATCGAGAGGATGACGCCTTTGACGGCCGGGATGAAGTAGTCGGCCGCGCCGAAGTCGGTCAGCAGCGTGATCAGCCCACGGTTCATTTGGGATTGCGGATTGCGGATTGCGGATTGCGGATTGACAGAGCGTGATGTCTGCCAATCCGCATTCTGAAATCCGCATTCCGCATTCGTCAGGGTTGCTCAATCGCGTGAGCGGGATCGGTCAGGGGCGGTGGAGCGAACCAGCAGTTCAGTGCCAGGGTCGAGCACCAAATCTTTCCCGCCTTGGATGAAGACCGAGCCGGCGCCCACACTAGCGCCGAGCACAGCCCCGATGGCTGCGCCTTTGCCCCCGCCAGCGATGCCGCCGATAATCGCGCCGAGCACGGCTCCGCCCGCGCCCCGCACCGCCGTATCTTTAGTCCGGCTCCCCGTCTCAACATTGCCCTCTTCGTCGACCGTTTTGACGGTCTCGCTCTCGTAGACCCGCTCGACTTGTCCGGCGAAGTTGCCGGTCCGCCCGTCGCGCAGGGTGATCGTATCGAAGGCGAGCGCCATCTCTGTCTTCCCGGTGGCCCGCCCCGAGCGCTGAAGTTTGGCGATATGGCCGGTGACGGTGGCATCGGCATAATCGCTCGGGTCCAGCACGACGGCCGTGAAGCGGTCGCCCTCACGGTTCGTCTTAGTGCTGATCTGAGAGGTGAGCCGAATCTTCAGTTGCAGGCCGTCGCTGATAAAGACATCATTTCGACCGGAAGATACCGGCCGGTCGTCTCGCCGATTGCGATCCCGGTCGTCAATCGGCCGGCGGTCTGAGACATTGCGGTTGCCGCCGATGATCTGTGCAATGTTGGTGGGAAGCGAGACGCTGTACGGCCGCCCGTAGTAGCCGTCGTTGTAGGCCAACTCGTAGCCGACGCGGTAGCCGTCCTGATACTCGTTCACAGACCCCATCCGCGACTCATAAGTGCGGTCGGCCCGGCGGTAGTCTTCACTCCGGGCATAGTCGCGGGGCCGGTTGCCGTTGAAGTCATCGCGCCCTTGCGTGAACCCGTCTTCATAGCCGGCGCGATAGCCGTGCTCGTAAGCGTAGCGGTAGGACGATGAATCGTTGGTGCGCAACGGCGGACGGCTGCGAGTCTGCGCCGCGAGCGCCGAGGCCATCATCAGGAGGAGGACCATCGATCCCAGCACGAGTCCCCTTCGGTTATAGATCACTCTCATAAGCTGCCTCCTTGGATTTCAGTCAACCAAATTGTTGGGGGAAAGGGGTACCCTCAAGTTCTACACTATTGCCTCGGTCAAAACAAGGGCCAAAGTTGCCGGGGGCGGTAACTCAGATGAGGCGATGCAAAGTTCAGTTGTCCCGACACGAGCGCCGCCGATTTGATCGGCCGATCTCCTTGACAAAAGTGGCCCAGGACTTATGCTTGACGTGAGAGGATAAAAAAATGGAAGGCAAAGGGACCAAGCGGATCTATCTGGACAACAGCGCGACCACGCGTGTCGACGATGAGGTGATGCAGGCTATGTTGCCATACTTCACCGAAGCTTACGGCAACGCTTCGAGCCTGCACCACTGGGGCCAGCGGGCCAAACAGGCCATCGAGGAGGCGCGTCAACAAGTCGCACTGCTACTTAACGCCAGCCCCCCCGAGATCACTTTTCTCTCCGGCGGGACCGAGGCCGACAACCTCGCGATCAAAGGCATCGCGGAGACGCACGCCGAACGCGGCCACCACATCATCACCTCGCAGATCGAGCACCCGGCCGTGCTCGCGACCTGCGGCCAGTTAGAGAAGGCCGGCTGGCGCGTGACCTACCTGCCCGTCTACCGCGAGGGCATCGTGCGCATTGAGGACGTGCGGGCCGCGCTCGGTGACGACACGGTGCTCGTCACAATCATGCATGCCAACAACGAGCTCGGCACGCTGCAACCGATCAAGGAGATCGGCGCGTTGGTCAAAGAACGCCGCCAAGCCGGGCAGCGCCATCTACACTTGCACACCGACGCGGTGCAGTCGGTGGGCAAGATACCGGTCGATGTCAAAGACCTCGGCGTCGATCTGCTCTCGCTCTCGGCCCACAAGCTTCACGGGCCGAAAGGTGTCGGCCTGCTCTACGTGCGGCGCGGCGTCCGCCTCCATTCGCAGATGCACGGCGGCCACCACGAGCGCGACCGCCGCGCCGGCACCGAAAGCGTTCCGCTGATTGTCGGCCTCGGCCAGGCGGCCGAGTTGGCCCGCCTGCAGCTGGCAGAGCGGATGAATCGGATTCGCGAGTTGCGCGACTACCTCGACGCCGAGCTCCTCAAGCGGGTGCCGGACGTGGCCCGCAACGGCGACCCGAGCCGCCGCGTGCCGAACGTCGCCAACTTCAGCTTCGAGCACGTCGAAGGCGAAGGCCTCATGATCTCGCTCGACCTCAAAGGCATCGCGGTCTCGACCGGCTCGGCCTGCTCCTCAGGCTCGACCGAGCCGTCGCACGTGCTGACGGCCATCGGCCTGCCGCGCGACGCCGGGCACGGCTCGTTGCGCTTCAGCCTCAGCAAGGAGACGACTAAAGAAGAGATCGATTACGTGCTGGAGGTGCTGCCGCCGCTGGTCGAGAAGCTGCGCCGGATGTCGCCGCTGGCCAAACAAAAGCAACAGTCAGGTTCAGGAAAGCAAGCACCGGAAACTGTCTCAGCATCTTCATAAGACCGCTTGAGCACCCTCAGGTGCTGGCGATCTTTTTCAGAGTCCTCAAGAGCACGTTCGGAAATTCTCGCTTCCAACCCGCGAAGCGGGTGTCAACATAAAGCCCAGGGCGTGAGCGCTGGGTGGCAACAACGAACAGATCGCGCCAGCCCGCGCAACGGGCGACAGAGTATGGCTGCCATGAATTGATGATGAGCTGTCGCCCGCTGCTTCGCAGGCTGATGCAGAAATCGTTTTGAATTTCCAACCGCGCTCTTCATAAACTTCGTCACCTACGCATCGAGGTCGTAGGCGACCTTGAGCCAATGCTTGACCTCATCGTCGATCTCCGCGAGTGTCGTGATCGGGATGCGGTGCGTGAGGCGGTCACCTTTAGCCAGGCCGCCGGTCTCGATCAATCGCTTCTGGGTCCTCATTCGCCCGAGGGCGAGGCCGAGGTCGATCCGCGTGCGGGTCGTCGGTTTGAGCTGGGCGAAGACGTGTTGCCGGTAGAGCGGGACGATGGTCTTGGCCGGGCAAGCCTTGACCCCCTTGCCCAGCTTCAAGGCTACTTTCAGCAACTGGTCGTAGATCGGGCGCAGACCCGCCTTCGCACCCGCGTACATCGCCTCGACGTAAGCTTCGGCCGCTTCCAGATACGCCTCCGGGCTGTCGGTCTCTGTCCCCTTCCCCGCGGCCCGTTCGGCGATCCACCAGGCGGAGTTCGTCCCCAGGTGGTAACGCTCCTTGAGCCAATCGCGGCGCTCTTGCTCGGTGGGCGGCCCTGACTCCTCGACCAGTTCGATCCATTCTCCCAAGCTCCAGCCGGTCTTTTCGGGCAGGTCAGCGACCCACTTCTGAACCATGGCCACGCCGGGGTGCACGCTGTAGAGTGATTCCCTGTTCCCTTCACGTCGGGTCTGGAGCATAACTGAGTCTCCTCCTTGAGTGATTGCTTGAAGCCGCGGCTCTTTGCCAGGCTCTCATTTGTTGCGGGTGCAAGTAGTCTAAATCGAGCCACACCAGATTGGGACACGTGACGGTACAGTACGGGGAGCGTGAGCGACCTGATGCTTGCGGGAGCAACTCGTGATGAGGCCATCAGGTCGCTCACGCTCCCCGTACTGTACCAATCTCGCGTGCTTCGATTTAGATCATCGGGCCTTCGTTCCCCTCTTCCCTCTGCCTCCTCATCACCGCGACCACCATCCGAATCGCGCAATAATCAATCCGATCCGGCAGCGCATCCTTGATCGGCTTGAGCCGTTCGAGCCCACACCGGCGGGCCGCTGCTTCGATCATGGGCCGATCAGCCTCGCTGACAAAATCCTCCACGCGCACGCCACGCCCCTCCTCGATGAGAGAGGCCAGGTGCTCCTCAATCGTCAGCGGCTTGAGGCCTCGCCGCTCGGCGATCTCGCGGACGCTCAAGCCCTCCCGGTAAAGCTGGTAGGTCAGCTCGCGTGTCTCGCCCTTCACGACTGGCTTCGGTTCCTCACGTGTGCTCGGCGGCGCATCGGACTCGTCGCTCGTGTCGGCCTCGACCGATTCGAGGTCAAGCTCGACGCGGCAACGGTCGCGCATGACCTGGCGACCCAGTTCAGTCAAACTCACCGTGGGATAAGCGCCGCCGCTCTGCCGCACACAGCCGGCGACGATCAAGGCGTTGATGAAGCGCGTCAGTTCGTCTTGCGAATACTCGCTGAGCAAGCCATAGGTTGGAATCTGATCGAGTTCGTTCGCCAGAATGTTTTTGGCCCGCGAGCCGCGCAGCACGCCCGCGATGGCCCCTTTGCCGAAACGCCCTTCCAGCCGGGCGATGCAACTGAGAATCTTACGCGTCGCCAGATGCTCCTTGTCACTGAGGGGCCGCGGGCCGCTCGGGGTTAGCGCTACGACGACCTCGCTCGGTGCCGCTTGATCCGGCCGAATTCCAGATTCGCCATCCCGGCGAACCAGGGCTGCCCCAACTTTCGCGCTGGGGTTCACACCGACGTCTGCTTTCGCCGCCCGGCTTTTGCTCACTAACCCCTGCTCCGCTTGACTTCCCTTGACCCGCAGTTCACCACTCGCCTCTATGGGTTTCACTTCCACGGGGCGGCAGTTCGAGCAGTTGCAGTGTGCGATCTCCTTGCGGTCGCCGAAGTATCGGAGGATGAAGCGGCGGAGGCAGCCTTCGTGGTAGGCGTAGTTGACCATCTCCCGCAGCTTGCGCTGCTCAGCGGCCAGGCGGCGGGCGAGATCCTTCTCATCCAAGCGCAATGCTGTCGCCGGCACACGGTCGATCAAGCGCAAGCCCTGCCCGCGCTCGATGTGCCCGGCCTTCTCCAGCATGATCAGCGCCGAGTTGACCGCCATCTCGTTCTTCACCCCGATGCGCATGCCGATCTCACGCGGCGAAAGCTCAACGACATCGAGGCCCGCCGAGAGCAGGCAACTGTAGACGTGGCGGATCAAATCCGGCGGCGGGTAGCTGCCTTCGATGAAAAAGTTCTGCGTGCGCGTGTCGACATAGTTGAAGAGGAGGGTGCAGACCGACGGCAACCCGTCGCGGCCCGCGCGCCCGATCTCCTGGTAATAAGCCTCAATCGAGCCGGGCAGGTTGTAGTGCGTGACGAAGCGGAGATCGGCTTTATCAATCCCCATCCCGAAGGCATTGGTCGCGATGATCGCCTTCAACTCGCCGGCCATGAAGCGATCCTGCACGCGCGTCCGTGTCGCCTCGTCCAGCCCCGCATGGTAAGCCGCCACGTGGAGGCCGCGGCGCACCAGTTGTTCAGCCACCTGCTCGACGTTCTTGCGCGTCGCGGCGTAGATGATGCCTGAGCCGGCGGCGGCCTGCGCAATTGCCGCGGCCTGTAGGGTGCGCTCGCGCTCGGTCTTGCAGTGGAGGACGCGGAGGGCGAGGTTGTGGCGGTCGAAGCCGGCGATGGAATTGGCCGGGGAACGCAGCCCCAACTGCTCGCTGATGTCGGAGCGCACGAAGGGAGTGGCGGTGGCCGTCAGCGCGATGATCTGCGGCCGGCCGAGCGCCTCAGCCGCCTCGCGCAGCCGCAGGTAGTCGGGCCGGAAGTCGTGCCCCCACTGCGAGACGCAATGCGCCTCATCGACGGCGAAGAGCGAAATCTTCACCTCCCGCAAGGCTTCAAGGAAGCGCGCGTTGCGAAACCGCTCGGGGGCGATGTAGACCAGCCGGTAGCCGCCACGCGCCATCGCCCCCAACCGCGTGAGCTGCTCGTCGAAGCTGAGCGAGCTGTTGATGAAAGTCGCCGCGATGCCGCGCGCCGCCAAGCTATCGACCTGATCCTTCATCAGCGCGATCAGCGGCGAGATGACCAGCGTCGTCCCTTCGAGCAACAACGCTGGCAACTGATAGCAGAGCGATTTGCCGCCGCCGGTCGGCATGACGACGATGACGTCTTGGCCGCCGAGGACAGCTTCGATCACCTCGGCCTGCCCCTCACGGAAGCGGTTGAAGCCGAAGTATCGGTCGAGCGCTGCTTGGGCGTCTGTCAGGTTAGGCATGAGCGTACCGTGGAAGTGTACCATAACAGAAAGTTCAAAGTTCAAAGTTTAAAGCTTAAAGTGGCGAAAGGCTGCCCGCTCAAAGCCTGCCTCTTTGAACTTTGGACTTTGAACTTTAAACTCTTCTTGCCCGTCAAAGTTCTTGTATTTCCCCACCGACATCGCCTATACTGCGCCTGGCCCTTCGATCAAGCACATCGCCCCGCATCAGACCCGAAAAAAATATCTCTCGTGCGCTACTCGCGGCCGAGGTGTCGCTGACCACGATGCCTCCCTCGCAGCACCAGAGTGCCTCGCGAAACTACTATGCCGACGACTACTACCTCCCGCAGCCTGATCGCGGGCACGACGGGCTCTCTCCCGGTGATGGCTAACCCGCTCCAGGAGTGGCTCGACGCGCTCGAAGCCCAGAACAAAGCCGAGACCCTGCTCGAACTCGAGATGTGGATCAAGTGTTTCGACCGCTTCTTCCGCATCAAGAACCACCCGCTCTCCGAACTGGAGACGCGCGAGGTGGTGCGCCGCGACTTCGCCGAGGAGTTGAAGATGGCGCGCAGCGTGAGCCTGCGGATGAGCCAGCTCTGCACCGAGATCCTCACCCTCGACCGCGCCGACTCGGCCAACTTCGGCCACTACATCGAGAGCCAGCTCAAGCGCGACGACGTCATGGCCAGCTTCGCCGACCACCTGGTCAGGCAACTGACGCCCGAAGACTCCCTGACGCTGCTGATCGAGTCGCTCGCCGACCTGCGCGCGATCATCGACGGGCTGATCCAACTGCCGTCGGTCAGCTTCCAGGCCTTCACCAGCGTCGGCAAGCTGATCAACCGCGAGATTCAGCGCTGCCGCCACATCGAGATTCTGCTCGGCCATAAATTCAAGCCGCAGTACGACCGGATCGAATCCCCGGAGATCACTGCCATCATCAAGGGCATCACCAGTTCGGCTTTACGCCAGGACGTGGCCAAGGTCTTCCTCGAATCGTTCCGCCTGCTCCGCTACCTGGGCTTCATCGAAAAGGACCTGCGCGAGGACCGGCCGCTGAAGAAGGCGCTGCTCATCTTCGCCCTCATCAACTCGGAGGCGCGGCTGCTGCTCGATTTCATCGACAACAAGCTGCTCGCCTCACCCGACCTCGACGAAGCGCGGCGCGACGCGATCGACGGCTCGGCCTACGCCATGAACATGGAACTCAACAAGGTCTTCGGGCGCGAATTGGTCGGCTTCGTCCACCTCCGCCAGGCGCCGCCGATCTACGCCAAGGTCGAGAACTCGCACGGCCTGCTGCGCAACTGCCTGCAGGAAACGATCGTCGGCTTCGCCAACGCCTTCGACGGCGACTTCAGCGGCGCCCAGGTCTTCGACGACTTCCAAACCCGCCTCCAGCAGTCCTCACGCCTGCGCCAGGACCTCTGGCGGCTGATCTGCTACCTGCGCCACTTCGAGGCGCGGGCCGAGAAGGGCCGTAGCGCGCTGCTGATCGAGGCGCTCGCCAATTTCCGCGACGGCTCGTTGAAGTTTTTGATGTACAAGGACTGGGATCAGTACGAGCAGTTTTACGAAGAGGTCATCTCTTCACGCAGCGATCAAGACCTGGCGCAAGTCTTGCACCGCTTCGCCACTTACCTCGAAACACTGCTCGGCCAGATCAACCTGCGCGCGGCGCTGGCGGACCACCCATTCGATTACCCGAAGGTAGAAATCAGAGACTGAAGCGTTTTTCGATCATGGACCGCGGATTGTGCGGATCGAGCGGATGCTCGCGGATCACTCTTTGTGATTGATCCGCATTGATCCGCTCGATCCGCACAATCCGCGGTCCATTACCCACCTTAACTTTTCAGACGCATCCCTGAAAATTATTTAGGCCAAGCGGCCCTGGCCAGAGTCTAAATTGGCATCCCCCCCATGTTAGCGGATAACGCCGGTTGCCTTGTGGGCGACGTTTAGTGAAGTTTTTTAGCTCAGATCAGAGGAGGATCTTATGCCGATGGCAGGCCCGAAAAGAACTCCCGGCAAAGACAACCCGGCTGGCCATAAATTGAGTGAGAAGATCAAGTGGTCTGTGGCGCTGATCTTCGTCATCGCGCTGCTGGTGGGCGCATCCGACCGGCTAGGCTGGCTGCCCGGCTCACTCGCCACCTTCGACGACGGGCAGGAGGCCACAGGAGAATACCCGAAAGTCACCCGGAGTGATTGCACCTACCTGCGCGACCCTGACGGCCTCCGCGGCGCGCTGGCTCGCCACCGCGAGGAAGTCTCCCAAGCGACCGAAACACTCAGCCGCGCCCTGGAGCAAGAGACGGAGCTGGAGCTGGCGGCGCCCCAGGACATCCCCCGCAAGAATTTCATCGACAACATCCTGTTCGACCGCATGACACGCGACGGCGTGATGTCGGCTCCACTCTCGACGGACGCGGAGTTCATTCGCCGCGTCTACCTCGACCTCACCGGGCGCATTCCGGCGGCGGCCGACGTCACCAAATTCCTCAATGACACGAGTGCGAACAAGCGCGATGCTTTGGTCGATGCGCTCATCGGCACGCCGGAGTTCGTCGACAAGTGGACGATGTTCTTCGGCGACCTGTTCAGGAACAACGCCAGGGCCACCAACATTCAGCGCTACACCGGCGGGCGCGATGCTTTCTACAACTACCTCAAGGGCTCCGTCGCCGGCAACAAGAGTTACGCCCAGATGGCGACGGAGATGATCACTGCGAACGGCGACAACTTCGCGAGCGGCGAGGCGAACTTCATCGTCGGCGGCAACGTGGCGATGGGGCCGCCGCAGGACACTATGGACGGGCTGGCAGTCAACACCGCAGGAATGTTCCTGGGCATCAATGCGGTCGATTGCTTGCTCTGCCATAACGGCGCGGGACACCTCGACGCGATCAATATATGGGGGTCGCAGCGCAAGCGGGCCGAAGCCTGGGGGATGTCGGCCTTCTTCGCGCGCACGCGCAAGCAGCGGCAGTCCCTGTCGCAGCAACCCAATTACGCCAAATACATCGTCTCGGAGAACGCCAACGGCGAATACGCGCTGAATACCAACTCCGGCAATCGGACGGCCCGCGCCCCGATTGATGGCAAGAGCACGGCGGACCCGAACTATATCCTCGGCGGCGGCGGCGTCAATCCGGGCGAGAATCGCCGCCAGGCCCTGGCCCGCCTCGTCACCTCCGACAAGCAGTTTGCGCGGGCGGCGGTCAATTACGTCTGGGAGAAGATCATGGTCGAGGCGCTGGTCTCGCCCTCGAACACCTTCGACCCGGCGCGGCTCGACCCGGCGGCGCAGCTCCCGCAGGGGTGGTCGCTGCAGCCGGCCAACGCCGACCTGCTCGAAGCGCTGGCGCAAAATTTCATCCAGAGCAACTACAACCTGCGCAGCCTGATCGCGACCATCGCCAAATCGAGCGCTTACCAACTCTCCGCGCAGTACCCCGGCAGTTGGAGCCTCGCGCTGGTGCCTTACTACGCGCGCAAGTACGTCCGGCGGCTGGACGCCGAGGAGATTCACGACGCGGTCGTCAAAGCCACCGGCCTCGGGGTCAGCTATCAATTGCGAGACACCCTCGGCAACCCGACCTTGACGGTCAATTGGGCGATGCAGCTTCCCGACACCTCGGAGCCGAGGGGGAACAATCAGGCGATTCAATTCCTCAACTCCTTCATCCGCGGCGACCGCGACGTCAAGCCGCGCTCGCAGGAGCCGTCCATCCTGCAGGCGCTGAACTTGATGAACCACCAATTCGTGATGACCCGCATCCACCAGGGCAACGCCGGCTCGGCGGTCGCGAAGCTGCTCGCCGACCAGAGCCTGACGCCGCCGCAGCTCATCACCCAGTTGTACCTGAGCACGCTCTCGCGCAACCCGACGCAGGCGGAGCTGGATGCGCTCACCCCGCTGTTTTCGTCAATGGGCAGGCAAGGGGCCGCCGAAACCGTTCAGTGGGCGCTGCTGAACAAGGTGGACTTCATCTTCAACTACTAGCCGGCCTGAACGTGGCTAAAGGAGGTAAGCGATGGCGAATCATCTGAACGGCGGGCACGAATGTGAAATTTGCAAACCGCTGCGGCCGGCTAATTCACCACTCACCGGGCCGGTGCTTGGCCGGCGCAGCTTCTTCAAAATCGCCGGGGCCGGCGTCGCCGGGTACTTCCTCACGCCGCTGCTGAAAACGCAGGCCGCGGCGGAACCGACGGTGGAACCGCACCTGGTCGGCACCGCCAGGAACTGCATCTTCATCCTGCTCTCCGGCGCGCCGAGCAATACCGACACTTTCGATTTGAAAGTGGGGGCGTGGACGCCGAGAGATTTCAATCCCGTCACCATCAACGGCATCGACTTCCCACAAGGGCTGATGCCGAACCTGGCCAATCAGCTCAACCGGCTGGCGATTATCAGGACCGTGCGCGCCCCGGCGCTCGTGCACCCGCTGCAACGCACCTGGGTGCAGATCGCGCGCAGCCCGAGTTCTGCGCTCGGCAAGATCGCGCCGAACCTCGGCAGCGTCGTCGCGCTCGAATTCGAGCCGCAGCGCAAACCGAATCAGAAGCTGCCGGTCTTCGTCTCGCTCAACACCGGCGGCGACATCGTCGGCCAAGGCTACTTCAACGGCCTCTACGCCCCGTTCGACGTCAACGCCGCGCCGACGGGCCTCGGCAATCTCGCCAACGCCGACGGCCAGAACACGTTCAATGCGCGTTACTCGGTCTTACAGTCGATCGATGCGAAATTGCGCGTCAACTCGCCGCTCGGCGATGACGTGACGACGATGGGCGGCTTCTACGAACGCGGCAAGGGGATGATGTACGACTCGACGGTGGACGCCGTCTTTAAATTCACCACCGACGAGCAGCAGCGCTACGGCAATAACGGGTTCGGCAACTCGTGCCTCGTGGCGCGCAACCTGGTGCAGTCCAACCTCGGGACGCGCTACGTCCAGATCAACCTGGGCGGATGGGACAATCACCAAGATATTTACGACCTGACTAACGGCATCTACCCGTCGGCTAAAGAGCTCGACGCAGGGCTGGCGAATCTGCTGACGGACCTGGCTGCTTTGCCGGGCGTCAATGGCAGCACGCTGCTGGATGAAACGCTGATCGTGGCGATGGGGGAATTCGGGCGGACCGTGGGGCCGCTCACGGATCAAGACGGTCGCGACCATTACTTTCAGCACTTCGCCGTCTTCGCGGGCGCTGGAGTCACGGGGGGCCGCGTGATCGGCCAGACGACGGCAGACGGCGGGGCCGTCCAAGACCCCGGCTGGTCGCAGGGCCGTCCGGTCGCCAACGAGGATCTCGCGGCGACGATCTACTCGGCGCTGGGTATCAATTACCTCACCGTGCGGCGTGATGACCCGTTCGGGCGCGGCTTCGAGTACGTGCCGTTCGCCAGCGAAGGCGCGTGGTACCCGGTCCTCGAACTCTTCGCCAGAGGGGGCAGTCACCGGCCGCCCAGCGGGCCGCGCAATCTGGGGGGCCGCAGAATTTCCTGAACGGTACGGGGGGCGTCAGCGACCTCACGACGGCCGTCACGGGCTTGTTCTTATAGATACCAGATAAAGTCCAAGAATAATGGTTAAGATACCTAGGAAGTTAACCAAATTTGCCTCCTCCCCGAGAAATACCTTGCTCGCGATGAACAAAAGGATATATCCCATACCACCAAGAATCGGCAAAGCCGTGCTCAGCGGAAAAAAGGAGAGAACATACATCCAACTCACAGCGCCGATTCCACACATGAAGATGCCCAGGAGGACATAGGGCTGGCAAATAATCTGTCCCAGGTAATGGGTCACATATTCTCCTGCCGACAAATGCCTGCCCACCAGCACCTTCATAATCCCCTTTTTTAGCAACATTTGCCCAGCCAGGGAAAACCCCAGAGTAACTAAAAACCAGATTCCGTGCTTAAATAACATCTTGAAGACCTTTAGCGAAATAGCACCCACGTCCACCGCCACTTGAACGTGAGGCCCAGTTGACGAAGTGACTTCAGCCGCCGCCAAGTCACATCAAATTGGCCGGTATGCCGAACTAACTTCAACCCAGCCGAGCGGATTACTTGGGTCATCAAACGCTTCAATGCGGCTTACGGCCTCCTCTCTCCGCTTGCCTAATAAGCCTTATTAAGACGGAATAAACTCAATCCTTTATAGATCCAAACCGTCCGGATTCTCTTAGCGTGTTTGCGCCAGCGAAGCCACCGATGGTCAGGGGCATGGCGGCAGGCAATGTTATAGTCCTCATCGAATTGCTGAATAAAATGCGCGCCGCTTTTGCTGGTTTCGTACCACCTGAAAGATGCTAGGCGTTCAGCAATATAAAGAGGATCACTTCGCTTGGCGAAACGTAACCACAGATCGTAATCGAATGCCAGCTTTAGGTTCATATTTAGGTAACCGGTCTCCTCAAGTATGCGGCGGCGCCAAAAGACAGTCATCTGACTGATGAAATTTTCGGTCAGCAAGCGGGAATATGAATAACGCCGGCAGCACCAGTGCTTATATGCGCTGATCCATTTTCGGATGACCTGGTCGCGAGCATCAACAATATCGCATCGACCGTGTACCCACTCAAGGTGAGGGTGACGTTTGAAAGCTTCCGCCACTCGACTCAAGGCGCCGGGGGCGAGCAGATCGTCGCTGTTTAGCCATCCCACAATCTCGCCCGTAGCTTGCCGAAGGCCTTTGTTGATGGCATCGGTCTGGCCTTGATCGGGGCCACTTCTCCAATGGAGATCCCCGCTATACCGTTGGAGAATTTCAAGGGTGCCGTCCGTGCTACCACCATCGACAATCAGATACTCCAATTCAAATGCCCCCCTCTGCGACAAGACACTTTGAATGGTGCGCTCAATGAACTGCCGCTGATTGTAAGATGGTGTGATGATAGAGATCCGCAGGTGCGACATAAGTTCGTGCTCTTAGCGAAATCAGATATATATCATTCGATATTTTCTGCTGACTAGGCGTGTACCCCGGCTCGGTACTGATGGGGCGCCCACTTCTCTCCCCACTTCTCCTCGAGCTTTTTCAAGTTCGCATCGAAGATCCGGTCGTATTCATCCTGGCTTAACCTCTTGAAAGATGCTCCGCCCCAGTGGCGGACAAAGATGTCCTCGGCGCACACGATGCGGTAGCCCGCGCCGCGCACCCGCCGCGCGTAATCATCATCCTCGAATCTGCCGACGCCGAAGCGATCGAGAAGAAGAAGATCCCCAGGTATCGGTAAAGGTAGGGGTCCTTCGTCAGCCCGTGAAACCAGAGGTAGGCCGCCGGCAGGTGAAAGTAGAAGAAGGCCGGCCCGATGTAGGCATTGAGCGCCAGCGACAGGTGCAGGCCCCCGTAATGGATCCAACCAGGCGGGGCATCCCTGATGATGCCAAGCATGATCATCAGCGCATAATTGCACTCGGCCAGGCCCTCGAACCACATCGGGACGAAGGCATGGGTGTGCGCCAGGAACCAGCCAACCGGGATGCAGGTCACCGCCAGCAACAAGGCGCAGCGCCTCTCCTGCGAGCGGGACAGGAGGGTCGAGAGTGTGGCTCTGCCCTGACGCAGATCGACGCCCTCCAGGGGGCAGGCTAACGGTTCGCTCTTCTTCATGTCTTGCTCCTACGCCATCTCTACTGCGTGCAGTCCGAGGGGCGGGCACTCCTTCTTCAGCGTTTGAGGTTGACGGTGAAGGGCTGTGATCGCTCTAAGCTGGAGGAACGGAGGACTTCTAACGTGAAAGAGTCCTGTCCTTTTAACTCCTCCCAGGGGATCGAGAAAGTCACCCACCTTTCGTTGCCGAAGGTAGTGGGGAAAGTGTGATCCTGATTGATGACGATCAGATCCCCTGGCTTGAGCCCTAGCCCGCCGATTGAGCCGACCACCTGGCCGCCGGGCTGGCGGGCGGTGGCGCGAACATCAGTCACATCGGAGACCACCAGTTTTTCATCTTGATCGGGTTGAGCTCGCACGGCCGCTCCCGGCTCCAGGACCACCAGCTCATAGAGAAAGCGGTTGCGCTCGTTTGACAGGGGGGTGACTGTATACGGCACGTCATACTGATCAAGCAGGCGGTGGAGTAACTCCGTGCGACGCACGCTCCCGCTCTGGCCGTCATGCTCTTTAGCCACGGCGACGAAGACGCGCCGCTGGGTCTTATTCGTCAGGGTAGCGTTCACTGCCTGAACGAAGCCATCCACTCCGCTCCAGTCCATGATGTCCTCGCCTTGGAGCCGCCCGGCGGTCATATAGCGGACATAATTCGACATCCCGACGTTGGTGTAGAAGATGCGGTCGTTGGCGTGGTGCTGTACCAAGTAATTGGTCAGCAGCGCTGGGTCGGACTGGTTGAGCATCGTCTGGGCGGTATCGGGCTGTTGCGCCCAGATGCGCCAGTCCGCGGCCGAGGTGGCTATGTTGCCAAGGATCAACAGCACAAATGCCGCGTGCATCAGCCCCCTCAACCGTGGGAGCCTCTCCAGGTAAGCCAGCCCCGCCACAATGATCAGCAAGACCACCGGGTGCAGGATTGTCAGGTGCTCATACCTCAACATCCCACTCGCCAGGAGAGATAAGGGGAGAGTGGTGAGCACGGCGAGGACCAAGAAGTTGGGCCGGCGCCGCGCCACCGACTGCCAGATCAGTGCCCCGATGCAGACCAGCCCCAGGCCGGCAAAGATGTAATTCTTCGCCTTCAACTCCCACACCGGCCCGGTATTGAGCAGGACCGTGGCCCAAAATTGCGCGAGCCGGAGCATGCACCGGTTATAGAGTGGCAGGTAGGGAGTGGTCAGTGTGTGGGGAATAAGTTGCGTCCGGAAAAAGGAGAAGATGTTCGTCGTGGGGCAGAAAGAATTGTAAACGATCATCGGAGAAGCCCCCAGACAGAAGCAGCCCAGCGTGGCCAGAGCCTGTTTGACTTTGTGGTTCATTTCTCTCCACCTCTGGACTACGAGAGGCGGGCGGGCCAGCACCAGGTAGATCGTGAAGGGAACGATCAACCAGACGAACATTTCCACCCTGGTGAGAATAGTCATCCCCAAGACCAGAGCCGAAGCGTAAAGAAAGATCACCCGGCCGCTATTCAGATATTGGGTGAATAAGAGCGCGAGGGTGAAGAGGAAGAAGAGCATGAAGAAATAGGCCCCGCCTTCAGTCAGGCACAGAAACAACGTGGGCGCGGTCAAGAAAGCCGCCGCCGCGTAGAAGCAAACCGCCGCCTGGTAGTACTTCCGCAGCAGGTAGTAGAGCAGCCAGACATCGCCGAAGAAGAAGAGGATGCCCAGGTAGCGGTAGACATATGGGTCCGTGGTCAGCCCGTGGAACCAGAGGTAGGCCGCTGGCAGATGGAAGTAAAAGAAGGCCGGCCCGATGTAGGCATTGAGCGCCAGCGGCAGGTGCAGGCTCCCGTAGTTGATCCAGCACCCGGGGGTATAAGTGCTATAGCCAAGCATGATCCGCAAGACGTTCTCATATTCGCCGATCCCTTCAATCCACATCGGCACGAAGGCATGATAGCGGACCAGGAACCAGAGGACCGGGACGCAGCCCGCGGCTAGCAATATTTTCCAAACTGCCTCCGGTGAGATGGCGAGGAGGAGAGGAGTTTTGATCGGGCGGGGCTCGCCCCCTTCTAAGGCGCAGGTTAATGGCTCGCTTTTTTTCATCGCTTAATCTTGGTGTCCGGGGCGCTAGTTGTGGCACCAGATGCCATCTGGTGCCACTTCCGCAGGCACAAACTTTCCGCTTGTTACTTAGCTAGTTTTTGAGAGGCACATGATGCCGATAATCACCAGGAGCACTCCGATCCAGCGCGTCGGAGTCACCGCTTCGTGCAGCACCAGCGCCGAGGCCGCCAGCAGCAAGACCGAATAGATGGCCGTGAGCATGGGCGCCGCATAGCTCAACTCCATGCGTGAGAGGATCACCAACCACAAGATCGCCGTCACCCCGGAGACGCCATAGCCGAGCAGCACTGCCGGAGTCGTCAGCATATAGCGGATGAGGTGGCCGAACTCCGCCAGGCTCGTGACCGAGAGCGCCCCCCCGCGGCTGACCCCTTGCTTGACGAGGAGCTGGCTGGCCAGGAGGCCCACGGCGATGGAGAGGAGCAGTGAATATTGAACGAACAAGCGGTACATGATTTCTCCCATCTGATTTGAAGTGGCCGGGGACGGCGGGCTGAATCCGGAGCCGATCATTCCATCAGCGCGATCCGGCGGGGGCTGATGCCATAACGCTGAAGCCAGCCCCAGACCTCAAGGGTCGATGCTTTGCGCCGGGCTTGAATGGCGCGGCGCTGACGCAGCACTCGCGGCAATCCGGCGAGCGCTTGGAGGTAGGCGCGCAGGAGCAGGCTGGCGAGTTCGCCCCGCGAGCCTTGCGCGACGAACCGGCCGCTGGCACCGCGCCCGGTGAAGGCGCCATAAGTCTGCCAGCCGTAGCGCAACAGGGTAAAAACGGGGCTCAGGAGCAGCAACGGCCAAGGCAGATTCTTCACCGCCAGCCAGAGCCGGTTGCGCTCGACGTGCAGGGCTTTGAAGGCCGAGAAGGCTGCGCCCGAGCCGGAGAATTTGTGGTAGACCACCGCCGTCGGCACGTAGACGCACCGCCAGCCGCGCAGTCTGGCGCGGAAACCTAAATCCGCATCCTCACAGTAGGCGAAGAAAGCTTCGTCAAACAGGCCGATGTCATCCACCATCTGCCGGCGCAGCAAGGCCGCGCACCCGCTCGGACAGAAGACCTCTTCCAGCCGCTCGAATTGTCCGTGATCCGGCTCCAACCGTCCGCGCCCGCGCGTCAGTCCATCACCGCAGACGACATGGCCGGCATTATCGAAGACATCCCGGGCGTAGTAAGAGAGAATCTTGGAGGTGCAGCATCCCAAGTCATCGGCTCGGCGCATGGCCTTGACCAGCTCTTCCAACCAAGTCGGCTCGACCACCGTATCGTTGTTGAGCAGGGCGATGAACTCGCTCCGGCTCGCGCGAATCCCTTGGTTGCAGCCAGCCGCGAAGCCGGCGTTGGCGGCGTTAGGGATCACCCGCACCCATGTCGCGTACCGTTCCAGCAACTCGAGTGAGCCGTCAGTCGAGCCGTTGTCGATGATGATCACTTCCATCTCGTCGCGCCAGGTCTGCGCGCGCAGGGAGGCCAAGCACTCGTCCAAGTGGTGGGCGCCGTTCCAATTGACGATCACGACTGAGACGGTCGGCTCCGCTCCCGCACGGCTCGTCAGTGATGATTCTCTCGCGGACTCGAAGCTCATAGTGCTGCTTTGCGAGCGGTGACGGTGACGGTCTCACTATTCCCGCTGAGTAGGGTGATGATCACTGAGTAGGGCAAGCAGAGTAGCGCGACGGGCACCCCCAGGGCCAGGAAGAGCGCCTTCTGCGCCAGAGCCGCCTGCTTGTAGTTGGTGCTGAAGTAACCAATGCCGAGGCGCTCCAGAATCTTCAGCCGGTTCATGTAGCTATAGAACGCATAGGTGAAATCCCAGTGATGAAAGTTCTGCTGATGAGCAGTCGCAAAACCCGCCTCGCGCAAGAGCCGCTGCAAGGTCGCCGGGGTATAGTGCTGCAGGTGGCGCGGCACATCGAGCGGGTACCACCCTTGTTTGGAGAGTCGCAGCGTCAGGCAGCCGCTGTTGGGCACTTCGATCACCAACAGCCCATCGTCACGTAAGATGCGCCGCACTTCCGCAAGTTCGGCGAGCGGGTCCGGCAAATGCTCGAAGACGTGCCAGAGGGTGATGACGTCGAAAGACTGCGCCGGGAAATTGGCGCTCACCAAATCACCTTGATGCACCCTCACGCCTTTGGCCCGCGCCAACTCGCACGCGGCGCTTGAGAACTCGGTGCCATAGACTTCCCAGCCCCGGCGTTTGAGCGTGGCCAGGAAATCGCCGTTGCCGCAACCCAGGTCCAGCGCCCGGCCCGGCCGTTTTCCGAGCAGAGCGCGATGGTGCTGCCAAAAGACGCTGCGCTGGAAAAGGATGCGCAAGAAGTCGCCGCTCCATAAGCGCGGGCTGTTGCTGACATAAAAATCTTGGCCGTAGAGCTTCGCGAGTTCTTGCTTGGTCGGCAACGGGCGTGTATAGCGCAAGGCGCAGTTGACACACTCCACCATCCGGTAAGGCTCACCTTCAGGTGTGCAAGTACCGGCCTTGAGGAGAGTGCTGGTTTCAGCCGTGCCGCACAGCGGGCAAGTCCGCTCAGCGCTCGACGCTGAAGGCTCCGTGGCGCGGCCGATTGGCGAGCCCGCGCCTGGTAAGATGTTTCGTTGGAAGAGTGAATTATTCATAGCCTCGTTTGGTGAGCCGTGATCGAAACCTGCGCCTCCAGCTCAGTTCGGAGCGGGCACGCTGGCACCACCTCCATCATTACTTAACGTACGCTCCTAAGGCCGACTTGAGGGCCAGGACTTCCCGCAGCCCTTGCTCCGTCATCCAGGGCAGCCAGAGTTTCGCCTCCACACCGTTGTCGCCGCGCAGCCGTTCGCGGAGCCCCTGCACCGCATAGCGCACCTGCCCCGCCACAGCCCGAGCGAAGAAAGCCCATCCGCCGTCTCGCAAGAAGACGCCATCCCAATAGGCCAAGCTCAAAAAGATGAGCGGGAGGCTGCGCAGCAAGACCGCTGGCGGGTAATACTTGAAGAGGATTTTGACGCGATTGCGATTGCCATAGAATTGTTGGAAGAGGACCGGCTTGCGCGTCGCCCCCTTCACGCCCTCCGAGCGTTTGTGATAGACCACCGCGGTCGGCACGTAGACGATCGCATAGCGGCGGCCACGCAGGCGGAGGCTGAGATCGAATTCCTCGTAATACATAAAGAGCCGCTCGTCGAAGAGCGGCGCCCCGCCCAGCGCCTCGCGGCGCAGGAGCATGGCACAGGCCGTCACGGCCGGCACTTCACTCGCCGTATCGAACTGCCCTCGGTCGAGCTGATTCGAGCCGCGCCCCCAGCAGAAGCCGAGGTTATTGAATTCGGCGCCCGCGCAATCGAGCGTCGGGTAGGAGCTGGCGAGGTAGATCTTAGAAACCGCTGCCCCCACCTGCTCGTTAGCGTCGAGGACTTGCACCAATTCCTCCAACCATCCCTCGTCAACTTCCGTGTCGTTGTTGAGCAGCGCGATGTAGTCGCCCTGCGCCAGCGCCAGCCCGAGATTGTTGCCCTCCGCGAAGCCGGTGTTAGTCTCAGAGGCGACGACCTTGACCCAGGGGAAATGCTCGCGGGTGTAGTCCACACTCCCGTCCGTTGAGGCGTTATCGACCAGGATGACTTCGTCGGCCGGCCGAATCTGCCGGGCCAGCGACCCGAAGCATTCGCCGAGGAAGTGCCGCCCGTTGTAGTTGACGATGATGACCGAGACTTGAGCCATCAGACGTTCCTTTCATCCGGCAAGACTCCGTCAGGCTAGACCGCCTGAGGGCTGTCAACTTTGATCGGGGTCTCATCAGGGGCGTGAGTCATCTCGTCGTGACGGCGATCCAGCCGGCGAGCGGTCTGGTCGAGTTGGTGGCGCAGCAAGGCCACCTCCTGCGCGAGCCGCTTGTTTTGTTCCACCAACCGGGAGAGCGAAATCGAATAGTGCATCGCCAGCAAGAACCCGACGCCGATCATCCCGAGCAGCAGCACCGAGGGCGGGTAGGCCACGCCGAGCAGCCGCGCGGCATAGTCCAACAAATGGCGCCAGACCGAGACGACGATCAACGCGAGGCTGGCACCGAACCAGAGCAGCGCGTACTCCTCGCGCAGCTTCCGCTGTCGGATGAGGTGGAAGACCAGCAACATCACCGCCACGCTACCGATGATCGCGGTAATCTGCACTTGCGAATTCATCCAACGGCCTCCTGATCGTCCGGCGGGTCGCGCTGATGACGATCGCGATGAGCACTTTGCACATGTAGTAGATCGAGCGCCAGAAGGTGATCGAGGAGCGCCCTCCCTGTCGCTCGCGCATCGAGACGGGGACCTCCGAGACGCGGAAGCCGTAGCGGCACAGGGTGATGACCGACTCCGGCTCCGGGTAATCGTGCGGGTAGTCGCGAGCCAGGAAGGTGAGCGCCGCCCGGTTATAGGCCCGGAAGCCCGAGGTGTTATCCGTAATCGTCCGCCCCAGGATCAGCGAGTTCACCCCCCGGAAGATGGCGATCCCGAGCCGGCGCATCAACGGCGGCTCGTAAGTGGACGGTTGCAGAAACCGCGAGCCGATGGCCACGTCACAGCGGCCTTCTTCGACCGCCCCGAGCAGCTTGGCAATCTCATCCGCCCGGTGCTGGCCGTCGCCGTCAAATTGGACCGCCACGTCATAGCCCTGGTAAGCCGCAAACAGTAGCCCCGTCTGCACCGCCCCGCCGATCCCCAGGTTGTATGGCAGGTCGAGCACCGTGACGCCGAGGAAGCGGGCGATGGCCGCCGTCCCGTCCGTCGACCCGTCATTGACCACGGCGATATCGGCCGCCGGATAATGGTCGCGCAGGTCGCGGACCACGAGCGGCAGGCTTTCCCGCTCGTTATAGGCCGGGATGATGAAGAGCACTCGTGCCACAGCTTTGTCTCGTTTCTCTAGCGCCATGCCGCCAGGTCAAAGCACTCACGTGAGCGCAGAAAATCCCTGCGCTCCTGCCGCAGGCGGTTTAAGGTGTCACAGGCGAGGTTTCCCGTCGCTGATGGTGAGGCCTGATTGTGCTGGTCACAGAGATTGAGATGCCGAATCAGAATTGTGAACTCTCAAGGACCCGTCTCACTTGTCTCACTATCCGTCCAGGGAACCACCTGCTGAGGCAGCGCCAGTAGGGCGCGGATGATTCTCGATCTGCTTTGTCACAAAGCCGCTCTCTCGCCCCTACTTTTTCATCGCGCCCGGCAAGCTCCTCACCCTCGACGACCAGGCCGGCGCGAGTCTTTGGGTCTTTCAGCATTGGGCCGTCCAATTCGATTCCATGCCCCGCCCAATGCCGGTCTCTCCTGGAGAAACCTAGTCTGCCCGAGATTGTTAAATGCTCAATTCCCGGTTTTCTCCAGAAGTGAGTGCGGGAAAGTGATTGTCGGAAGGGAAAAGGTCACGCGGCCTCTTTGGCATGGCCACTCACCGCCGAGACGCCGCAGAACGCCGAGAGGGCGTAGAGCAAGGTGGTTTTCTCTGCGTCAACTCCGCATGCTGCGGCGGTGAATTACTCTCCAAAGAGGTCTCTTGGTTTTGCGCTCGGGCGTGTGAGAGTTCCTGTCTTGCCACTCCTCAATCTTGACTCGGACCCGGTCGCGGCGAGAACTCGAACAGCGTGTAGACCGCTTTCGAGCGGCGATTATAAAACTGACGCTCGGCCTTCACCACTGCACCGGCCCGGCGCACCGCCTCGTCGAGTGCGGCACGCGGATTGGGGAACATAGTTTCGGGCGGCGTATGCACAATAAAAACGTTGGTAGGATCAGCCACCAAACGGACCAGTTCCTCCGCAGGCTGGGGAGAGCCGAGATAGGCCCAGAAGGGCTCGTGCAGGCGCAATTGCCCGGCCGAGAGGAAGAAGAGCTGATTGCCCACCCCCCAATCCATCAGTTGGATGGGGCGGTCGGCATATTGGGTCTTCAGCGTCTCCGCCAGCGGGTAGATGGTCTCGCCCCACGTGCCCCGCCCGCCGGTCTCACGCATCAATTGGTAGTAATTGGCCATCGCCAGGAGGTTGAAGCAGAGAGCCATCAGCAGGACGACAGACCCGCCCCACATAACGGCCGCTCGCCATCGCGGCCCGACCGCCTGGCCGATCACGACCAACGCCAGGCCGACGGCGAGGTGTGGGAAAGGGTATAAGCCGATAAAGTGCCAGACCCACACCGGCCGCGGCGTCAAGTACATCTGCCCGAGCATCACGGCCATCAGCGCCGGCAAGGCCAACAGCCGCCAGCGGCGAGTCGCGAGCCCGACCACCACCAGAATGGCGACCGCTGCCACCGAGAGTGGCAGGAGCCAGGTGCCTTTGATGCCCAAGTGCGGCGTCAACGGCTGGCCGAACATCCAGACGTCATTCGCCTGCCCGTTGAGCATGGATTTCAGCTCGACGGTCCGCCGCGGCACGAGTTGAATGAGTTTGGCGAGCGAGACGCTCTCGCCCGGCAAAGCGGCCATCTTGAACGTCACCCAATTGTTTCTCAGATTGAAAACCCATAACGGGGCGCTGGCCAGCAGCAGCGTGATCAAAGCCAGCGCCAAGTGCCTGCCGGTCAGGCGCGGGCGCTCTCGACTCACTAACCAGAGCCCTGCCCCGACCACCGCTAAGGCCACCACGAACCACAAAAAGTTCGTCTTGTCATAAATGCCCAGCCCGAGTAACGCACTCGCGGCGATGAGTGGGGCCAGCCGGCCGCCGCTTTTCCACCAGCGCGCCAGATAAAACAAGGCGGCCATCCGCAGCAGAAAAGCCGCCGCCAGCGGCCCAAAATCGGTCTTGAAATAGAGGATGAAGCTGGGGTCAGTGGCCACCAGCCAGGTCCCCCACAGGGCGGCTTGAGTGCCGAAGGCCGCGGCCGCAAACCGCGCCGTGAAGACCAGGCCGAGCAGGGTCACCAGGATCCCCGTCAGGCGCAGGGCCGTGACGTTTATGCCGAACAAGAAGAAGACCGGGGCCAGCAGATATGACTTGAGGGCGCCCATATATTCCATATCCATGACCGGAAAAGTTCGCCCGGCGATGGTCACCGACCAGACCCGGTTATAGTCGGCATTAACTTGTCCTTTCACCAAGTGGATCGCAGCCGGGGCCGGCAGGACTTCATCATAATGGACCCCCGGGCTCGTGATGTGTCTGGCCGAGAGCCAAAAGAACAAAGCGATGGCTAGTCCGATGCCCAGATAGTAAGCGACCCTCCGGCCCCTCACGCCACTCAGGCTCTCAACGCCGGCTAATTCCGGTGCGCCGATCTCGGTTGTACTCATGCGTCCGCTTATTTCTCCCAGGCCAGTGAACTGAAACTCTCAAGCCAACGATGAATTATTTCCTCAGCGAGCAGCAGAAGAGTTCCGTGTTGATAATCCCTATGTCAGGGAAGTCCGCCCGACAATATTCGACGCTAAACCCGAGCGACGCGAGCGCCTCGTCCAGGTCAGTGCCATAAGCCCGGTAGGTTAACACCCCGCCCTCCTTCGAATTCGCGTCACCGTGGTATTCCTTCTCCATCAGGAACTGATCCTTCGCGGGGTCAGATGGGTCCACCACCGCCACCCGAGTCATCGTTTCGCGGTGGTCCCTGAGTTGGGGGACGGTAAAGAGGTAGATGCCGCCCGGTTTCAGGACCCGGCGAATTTCCCGGTGCGCCAGGGCGTCAAGGCGGACGTGCTCCATGACATCACTCGTGATGACGATGTCGAAACTATTATCCGGGAAGGTCAGCGCTTCCAGATTCTGATTGGTAATACTCGGCCCTAATTTGACACCCCAAGGCTGCGCGGGCTCGTGCAGTGACGTCTTGACCTTCAGCCACTCGCACCTGGCAAGAAAGTGCGGGATCGGGTAAGCGATATGCTCATAGCGAAAGGGCACCTGAGCGTCGTAAATTTTTAGCGAGGCGCCTTCGGCCGTCTGTGGGAGCTGAGCGAGACTCTCCGCCCCGATGCCTGTCAATCTCCGCACCGCCTGTAAAACGCCTCGCGCGATGGAGCGATAACGACTGATGCTGAGGCACTCGGCACAAACCAAAGACTCCCGGTAAAGGTACTTGTTGTCGCAAAAGAAAGCGGTCCAGTGACCACAGATGTTACACTTGCCAAGCAGATAGGGCGACCGTTGGAAGTGGTCGAAGTGTTTCATCAGGTAGGGCAATCGTTGCGCCAGTGGCCCTTGGCCCGCTGGCGAGAAACCATTGCCTGGCGCGGGGCGCCGTTGATTCATGGCCTGCCACAGATTCCGGAACCTGGCGATGGCCCCCCAAGCATCGCTGGCTTCCAACTGGCGAATGGTAAAAGTGAGCGCCTGGATTTCTTCGGCTCTCCTTCGAAGGTCATGCCGGAGTTTATCGTTCTCCGCGGCGCTCCCCGCCAGGCTGTGCCGGAGCTTAGTCACCTCTTCCCGCTGCTCGGCAAGCTCGTTGCGGAGGTGGCCGATCTCTTCCGCCTGTCTGATTACCTCCTCGGTCTTGGTAGTCGTTTCTAGTTCCATCAATGTACCCTTCCAGTAATATTACCGGGGCAAGTCGGTTAACAATTACCTGCGCTCAGTGCCGACTCATAAGATACTTGCCGAAAGCGCCATCCGAAGGTGCGCTCTATGCCTGGCTAGCCTCGAGTGGCGAATCCTGATCGGAGCGATCCGACCCACCGCCCCACAAATGCCCCATGAGTAACACTCCAATAGGCAGGAGATGCAGAATCAGCCGATCCATGGACGTGCGGACATGCCACAGGTATGGGTCCCAGGCCGAGAAGACATAGATGAAAATGTCAACGACTAAAGGGGCGGCGCAGAGCAGGCCCAAAAAAATGACCTCGCGGTGCTTCCATCGCGACAGGCGCGCTAAGGCAAAAATAACAACCAGAGGCCAAATATAGCCAAACAGGTTGAAGGTCTTAAGCAACTGCCACATATAACCTACTAACTCCGGGAGGCGGGACTTATTCTGCATCAACACGCTCAGCGTCAACGGCAGAAAAATCTTTCGCTTATAGGTATGACCGAAGGCAAAGAGTAACCAAGGTCCGCCGATGATCAGGAGGCCCCCGAGATAACGAATGACAAACTCCTTCGTGACTCGCCTGGTCCCGGTTAATAACAGAGCGGCGCACAGAAACACCCCCAATAAGACCGCGAGAATGAGCCCCTCATTCTTCATCAGAATCATGCTGGCTGCCAAGACAACCGTCAGATCCCGGCTCGATGCGGTAGGCTGACGAAGGTATTCAGCCCCGAAGGCCGCCGCCACACCAAACAAAGCCGCCAGCGGGACGTCAGCGTACCCGGTCATCGACAGCCCGATCAACAGAGGTACCGAAGCCAGCAGAGCAACTAACAGGAGAGCTTGCGCAGTCGTTGTTACTCGCATCAGACGTGATGACAAAAGGGCGAGCAAGGAGACGAAGAAAATCGGGACAATGACCTTGATAGCTTGCTCGTCTATGCCCCCCACCCAAACAAAAATCCAGGCCATCAGCGCCGGCAACCCCAAAGGATATTCCGGGTTGGAAAGACTCACCATGTCCGTGGAAAGATACTTGAGCAGCGCGCCAGGATGGGTAGTCATGTCGAAGTAAATAGCTTTCGCCTTGATCGCCCAGACGAAAACACCATCCCACGCGAGGCTGGACGAGAGGCTCGCGGCCAAGACGTACGCGCTCTGCACCACGACGACTGTCAATAGTAAGAACGTGACCACATGAGACCAAGTGAAGCGCAGCCTCGGCCATCTGATAGGCCCTAGCTTAGGCGCAGAAAAAATAACTTGGCGGTACCGGACAACAGCAATGAGACAGACGACTGCTGACGCGGCCCAGACCCACAGGTACATCCGGCCAAACAGCAATAAACTAACTGAGACCAGCCAGGCAAAATACCCCACACCAAGGAACCAGCTCAGAGCTAATTTATCAAGCCAACTTAGTTTGGTCGGCTGAGGCACAGTCAGGGCGAGCCAAGAGCCGCCTACCCCCACGACGAATAACATGGCCAGAGTAACTTTAATCCCTGTATTCATGAGCCAGATCATATGCCCTCCAAACAGCAGGCTCCGACTTAACCGTCACGGCCCGGACCAACGTCCCCGGGATGACCTATTCATCTGAGGTTAACGGTCTGCGAGTTTGATTTTTCCATCGCGCTCAGCCGGAGGACCTCGAGCTCGAAAGAACCATGCCCCTCCAGGTCTCTCGGGTCTATCTGAAAGGTCAGCACCCCCGCATGTCCAAATGTTGTTGGAACGACACTGCTGTTGAGTAAGATCCTGTCCCCCGGCTGAAAGCCCGCGCCCAGCACCCACCCGGTCATGGCATTCCCGGTGGGGGGATTGAGCCCCACGCTCTCGACGGCTATCTTTCCGGTCCGCTTGATCTGATTGGAGGCGTCAATCTCATCACTCATCGCGGCCAGGCCATCAAGGTATGCGCTCTTCTTCTCCCTAGCTCGGTCGTAATACTTGAGGAAGAAGACATCCTTTTTAATCACCTGATTGGCAGACAGGGCGAGCTTCTCCTGTTCACTGATGTGATAAAGAATGACATACTTCGTCTCGAATGGCTTAGTAGCCGAGGTTACTTGAGATGCTGCTACCCCGCTCAGGCTGGTCGCCGGGAGGCGGACGACCTGACGAGGGTATAAAGCATAGGAGGCTTGCAAATAAGCTATATCCGCGGCCAGCGTGCCCGGAGTGACGCCGAGGAACAAAACCGAGTCTGACTCCGGAATGAGCTTCGCGGAGGCGGATACCACGCTCTCCCAAGCCGAGACTCCCAGTTCGGGCCAGCGAGTCACGAGTCGCCCAGGCTCCGCAGCCACCTGCCGGACGAACGCGCGCTCAGGTTCTTCCGCGTGCCGGAGTTGGAGTATGACTGCAACCACAACCAGCGCGAAGAGCATAAACCTGAGACCGACACCCAGCCGTTGACCTAGCCGCGACACTTTTCTCTCCAATAGTAGAGGGGCGGGGTGATGGGCGTCATACATGACAAAGCTCCGGACCCACGTCTACGGGCGGGTCGATGAGGCTGGTCGTCCGGATGTAGCTGGTGAGGAAGTTCAGCACGGATTGGCAAAGCGCGCTCAACCGTCCTCAACCTGTGTCCGACTAAGGCCGTTCCTTAACCGCGATCCCAATCAGGCTGACCCCCTGCCAGGGCCAGATGTGATCGACTCGCCTGAGCACTGGCATGATCGTCTCCAGCACTTTCAGTTGTAGGCGAGAAAACTTGCGGCGGCGGAGTAACTTTCCATTGAGCCACCACCCCGGCACCGAAACGCGGTTGAAGTCGAAAATCTGTTCGACGCGGAAGCCGGCCTTGGCCAGGGACTGCTCGAAACCGGCGGCTGTATACCGCTCGCGGTGCTCTAAAGCCTCGTCCAAGGTGCCGTACAAAGCCGGATTCTGCGGCACGAGGATGATCGCCCGCCCGCCCGGCTTGAGCGTAGACCAGAGGTTGCTCAAGGCTTGCTGTTCATCGGGCACGTGCTCCAGGACATTGATCATCAACACGGTATCGAATTGTCCTTCCAGGCCGCGGAAGTGGTCCGGGTCGCCCGCGTCGATCTCCTTCACGCGGAGGTAAGGCTTGCCGAAAGAGTACGAGCGCAGGTAGTGCAAGTAGTTCGGGTTGATGTCCGAGGCCACGTATAATTCGCGGGGGATGAACTGATTGGTTAAATTCCCGATCCCCGCCCCGATCTCCAGCACCCGGTCGCCGACGTAAGGCCGCAGCGTGCTCCCCATCCAGAGGTTGAACTGCCGGGCCCGCTCCAGCTCGATCAGGATGTGGGAGCCATACTCGTCTTCCTGGAATAGGTCATCGATCAGCCAGAAGCGGAGCATCGCGAGTAAGGCGAGCAACCCGTCCCGGGCGCGAATCTTTTTGCCCTCTTCCTGAGTCCGCGGCAGGTAGCGGATCGGCGCCTCGAAGATGCGCGCCCGGCGCTTCGCCAGCTTAAAAGCGATCTCGATCTCGAAACGAAAATCGTTACTCCGCAGTGGGATCGACCGCAGCAGCGTGGTGTTGACGGCCTTGTAGCAGGTCTCGATGTCCGTCAGGTCGAGGTCGGTGAAGCAATTGCCCAGGAAGGTGAGCGTCTTGTTGATGAGCGTATGCCGATGCATCATGGCCCGGCGGTAAGAAGCCGAGAGGTAACGCGAGCCGAAGACCGCGTCCGCGCCCTCCCTGGCGAAGGGAACGAGCAGCGCGGGGATGTCAGCCGGGTTATATTCGAGGTCGGCGTCATGGACGATGCTGATGTCACCGGTCGCCTGCGCAATGGCGGTGCGGATGGCGGCCCCTTTCCCCCGATTTTGATCGTGCCGCAGCAGGACGAGGCGATCGTCTTCGGCGGCGAGGCGCTGCAAAATTGCCCACGTTCCGTCCGTGCTGCAATCGTCCACGACGATCAGCTCAAGACTCTCGATCATCTCGTGCTCGAGCGCCAGTACCCGCCGCAGGCTGGCCTCGACGAAGTGGCGCTCGTTGTAAACCGGCACCAACACGCTGAGGCGGAAGGAGGTGGTCGTGGTACTCTCAACAGCCGGGAGTTCGTGGAGTAGTGGGATGGGCATTCTCATCTTTAATCTCCGTTATTCACCTCAGATAACAAGTAATAGTTGAAATCATCCGGCTTGTCTGGGAATACCTGTGACCTTTCCCTGACAATTCGATTGAGTGAAGCCTGTTTCCGGCCTCAAGGAAAATCGGCAGCTTCCTTTGGTCCGCACGAGACGGCCAGGCGGCTCGTGGTTAATTCCGGGCATTTCAACTACTGCTCGCTTGCGCCGCCGCCATGGGCCTATCAGCGACTATATCTCTGTTCCGTTCTCTCGCGGCCCGCACTCCGACCTCGACTAACCACACGATCCCGATGAGCAGAGATAGGTCGATCATGGCGTGGAAGGCAAATAAATGGCGGACGAGATCGTACAGACTGTCCCCCAAAGTGCAGGTCAAGAACGCGACCACGGCCATCACATTCAATGTCCCAAAAGCCATGAGCCCCAAACGTTCCTTCGCTGAGGCCTGACGCCGAAAATACAGGAGCGTCGAAGCCACCAGACTCCCACCCCAAATAATCAGCAGCGTCCAAGGGGAGCCGGGCAGCGCTCGCTGCCTGAAGTCACTCCAGAGCCGGAATCTCATGCCCTGGGAGAAGGGCGGGAGCCCACTCTCTTTATCATAATGCCCGAGATTGGCCTTAAGGATAAAGCCCTGCGACGCGCTTTTCTTGATCCGCTGCCAGAAGCGGCTCGGGTGCGTCAGGTAGAATTGCAAGACGTGGCGGAGCGAAACCTTGTCGAAAAAGGCGGCTTGAAACCAGGGATAGGTGATGCCGGAGTTCGGCATGTAGGTGTTGGTCCCGGCGAATCTGGCCAAATCTCCACTGACCCCGAGCGCCTCTAGGTCGGCCCTAGGGTTCGGGGAATCGACGAGCATCTCGTAAAAGACCGTGTGGTAGAGCGCCGTTTTTCTGATCTCGCCCTCCGGCGTTTGACTGTAATCGTCACTAACCTCGGGCTTCATTTTCGGTCCCTGGCGAACGGAGCTTTGATGAGCAGGGTCTCCGGGCAACAGATTTTTTCCAGCCCGCTCTGGCGAATGCTTGTTGTGCTTATTTTTCATCTGCGCTCTATGCTCCTGCCGTTAACACTCGATGTCATTTTCAACCTATAGTCGTCCCCATGGACGCCCGAGATCTTCACGGCGCTTCCTTCAGGGAGTAATCATCGAACCAACAAGGAGCTTCTTGTGATGTTGCCACACAAACATTGGCGTAAGCAGCGCCTGGAGGGGCCGTGGCAAATATGGTCCGCCGCACATATTCTGGCCTGGCGGGAACAACTTCAATCGTAGGTGACAGCATTTCGCCGTTGGCACCGAGCCAGTTGATCTGGAGGTGGGCCTGTGCCCCGGGTTGATCCGAGCGCACGAAGCAACTAAGCAGGTAAGAGTGCCCCTCCTGGATGCTCACTCTCTGGGTATAACCGCTGCTAGTTTTACTGAGCACCGCCGCGCTTCCGGTA